>Ga0209463_1000574_pt1 | contig 27001 bp, 26 predicted proteins | sample AgamicMgSfrz_FD_187169 | JGI IMG/M metagenome (GOLD analysis project Ga0209463, IMG submission 187169) | Agave microbial communities from Guanajuato, Mexico - Mg.Sf.rz (SPAdes) (version 2) | ecosystem: Host-associated > Plants > Phyllosphere > Phylloplane/Leaf | place: Guanajuato, Mexico... | reverse complement strand
AGGCAATGATAAAAGTACCAGCGTTATCATTAACCCAAGCAAAAGAACAATTGGAAGGTTATATGTGGTTAAAAGGATATAGCGACGAATTCCCTACTGTAGAAAAAGTAGAACATGTGAAGAAAAAAGATGGAAAACCAGCGATGATTTTTACGATGACAGATAAAGAAAAAAAGGAGAAACGTTTCTTTATTGTATCTGTTGATCAAAATGAATGGAATGAATTTCAAAAACATCCTTCAAAAGAGAAAAAAACGTGGTCTAAACTTTCTTCTGATACATATGAAAAAGGGGAAGAAGGAGACATGGTGGCATTTAAAAATTAATAAAAGACAGAGAAGAAAAAAAGAAGCAGCCAAAGGCTATGCTTCTTTTTTAATTATTTTCATCTGAATCAGATGTTTTTAATTCTTTTCCTTGTAATAATCGTTGCATATCATCTTGTGTTTTTTCTTTTTCATCATCATCTACTAGTACATACGAAATACCGTCAATCATTTTTGGATAAGCAGTTAACTTAACTGTTTCAACATCGCTTCCATCAAGATTACGGAATTTAACTGCTAATTTAGCAATTTCTTTTAAGCTAAGATCTGTTTTTGCATTATCTCCTAAAATATCAAGTAAACTTGTAATTTTAGTAATGTTACGGAAATCTAATGATTGATCTAAAATAGCAGAAATTACTTGTTGTTGACGACGATTTCGACCAAAGTCTCCTTCAGCATCTCCGCGGAAACGAGCATAGTTAAGTGCTTCATAGCCAGTTAAATGTTGTGTTCCTTTATGTAATGTGAAATAACGCATTTTGATACGATCATGGAACGTTAAGTCTTTTTCAACGTCAACTGTTACACCGCCAAGTTCATTTACTACATCTTGGAAACCATTGAAGTTAACTGTTGCGTAGTAACTAATTGGAATTTGTAGAAAATCTTCTACGGTTTTAATCGTAGTAGCTACACCATAATTGTAGGCACTATTAATTTTATCAACGCGATCATGACCAGCAATTGGAATACGTGTATCACGAGGAATAGAAAGAAGTGAAATTTTTTGTTTCTTCGGGTTTACAATGCCAACTAAAATCGTATCAGTACGACCTGAAGAAATATTCTCACCATCATTACCTAACAACAAAATCGCAAATGGATCTTTGCTTACATCAACATCACTGTTTCCTGTACTCGTTAATACTTTACCTGCTTTTCCTTCAGGTACAAAAGGATCTCGTTGAACTTTTTCATGAATACCGCTTGAAAAATAATGATTTAAAGCAAAATATCCAGCTCCTGAAAGAACACCTAAAAATAAAATAACAGAAAAAACTTTTAACCATTTCATGTAGCGAATCCTCTCTTTCATTAAACAAAAAAACTCTATCCATTTTGTTAACTTTCGAAGAATAATATAAATACCCTTTATTTTTTCCAGTAACAAAATGACAGTAACTTTATAAACTGTATTTTATCCTATTTTTTTCTAAAATCATAGTTTTTCTACTATTTTTTCTTTCTTTTTTTCGATATAATGGGAAATACAGAAAAACAATGAAAGAAGGGGAAAATATGTTTGAGTGGAACCAACCTTACCATATGGTGATGGAACTGAAAAAAGCATACATCGAAAAAAACAAAAAAATGGATACATTTGATGTAAAAACATGGATGGAAGTGGTAAATGAAATTCGTTATAATGAAATCTTTGAAAATTTACATATCACACAATTTAACCACTACGTGTTGTTGAAATACAATTTGATGAGCATGTATCAAAGCAATGATATGTTTGAAAATGAAAATAGTATTTACCGCGAGTGCCGAAGTGTTGTCATTGATTTAAAAGAAGAAGAATTGGTATTAACACCTTTTAAAAAGTTTTTCAACTTAAATGAAATTGCGGAAAACAAAGTGGAATTGGTGTTAGAAAAAATAAAACAAGCGAAAATTGTTGAAATTGTCGATAAATTAGATGGTTCCATGCAAAGTGCTCGTTACTATAAAGGAGATTTTTTTCTATCAGGAAGTCAAGCGCTTGATCCAAATGAATCATGGCGTGTACAAAATGGATACAAGTATTTAACAGAAAATCACCGAAACATGTTAAAAGATTATCCAGATCATACATTTATTTTTGAATACATAGGGGAAGAAAATCCTCACGTTGTGGTTTATTCAAAAGAACAAACAGGTCTTTATGTTATTGGTATGCGAAATGTTTATACAGGTGAACAAGCTTCTTATGGTGAACTTCAACAAATTGCTTCTACATATGATGTACCGATGACAACATTTGAACAAACAACACTAGAAGAATTGCTTGAAAAAATGAAAGTCTATCAATCTCATGAAAAAGAAGGATGGATCATTTATATTGATGGTCATTTTATTAAATTGAAATGTGATGATTATGTGTATATGCATCGCACACTAAGTAGCAAAACGTCTGCTAATGTGTTAATTCAAGCAATTGCAGATGAAACGTTTGATGATTTAATGAGTAAACTACCACGTGCGTATCATCAACGTATTAAAGAAGTTGCAAAAGGCATTACGGCATATGTACTTGAAACAGAAAAACAAATTGATCATTATTTTGGACAAGCGCCAAAAGGAGATCGAAAAGAATTTATGATTTGGATTAATCAACATGTACCAAGAGAAATTCGAGGATATGTGGCAAATAAATATCTAGGAAAACCTTATCATCCGCTGAAAACAACGCATTATTACAAAAAAGCAAAAGATATTGGATTAAGTCAAGAAGCGGATCAAACGGAAGAATAAAAAAAGGTAGCATTTGCTACCTTTTTTTATTCTTCCGTTTGATTTGTTATGCGTGATTTCATACGAGATGAAACATTAAGACCTGCAGCATCATCCGATGCATCATTAATACGTTTTCCTTTTGAAAGTCGTTCCATTGCGTCTTTCAATTCGTTGTTTGGATCTTTTTTTGCATTGATTTCATATTCTTTTAACAAAAATTTAATTCGAAAGGAAGGATGTTGTTGCAAATATGACGCGAACTTTTCTGCAATATATTGGGTATGTTGATCGAAAAAAGTAAAAACAAAGGTATGTGGTTCTTCAAACGTTACAGAAATTTTACTATTTTTCCAGCTTTCGTTAGCCTTTACATCCATTGAAAAGAACGTAGAGGACATATCGTTTTCTTTTTTGATATTTTTCATACTTTCTGTTTCAAATGAGTGCAAAATGTCTGTTGTAAACACGTCCATTCCTTTTTTTAAAAGTGGATTGGATGTTCGATTCGTAAATAATGAACTTAAATTTGTATTGATGATCATAAAAAGATTCCCCTTTTTTTAGGTTTTTAATTATTTTTTAATTTTTTTAAAAGTACCTAAAAGAAAAAACAAAAATATGATAAAATAAACAATACGCCGTAAATAAAGGGGGAAATATCATGGCGAAATTAATTATGATGGTGGGAGTTCCAGGAAGTGGAAAATCTACTTATACAAAAAAATTAGCAGAAAAGGAGCAAGCTGTGATTTTATCAAGTGATCAAATTTATGTAGAAATCACGGGGGATCCAACAAACTCAAAGCCTAATGACGGAAAAGTCTTTGATGAACTCTATAAACGAACAAGAGAATATTTAAAACAAGGAACAAATGTAGTCATTGATGCAACGAACAGTAGTGCGAAAAAAAGAAAAGGTGTGCTGCAACAATTTAAAGGAGCAAGTGAGAAAGAATGTTATTACATATGTACGCCGTTTGAAACGTGTGTAAAACGTGATAAGGAACGCGAAAGAACCGTAGGATACGGTGTGATAAAAGGAATGTACTTACGTTTGTTTGTTCCTTTTGTCGATGTATTAGATGAAGGATTTGATCAAGTTCATTATCTTGTAAGTGATGAATTTGAACAACAACTAAACGGAATAAAAAAAGAAGTCATTGAATCGCTTTTGCCTACAAATGAATACGATAAATTATTTAAAACATTATCCGTTATTCCAGACTTTGCTTCTGTTTACGAACTGCCTCAAGATAGCACGTACCACACATTTTCTGTAAGCCGTCATATTTTTCACGTATTAAAGTATGTAAATGAACATTACCATGAAGAGGATAAATTAGTCATGCAATACACAGCATTATTTCATGATATCGGAAAAGCAATGGCAAAAAACTTTAAAGATGATCAACGATATGCAAACTTTATTGGACATGAAAATGCGAGTGCACAAATTGCGATGGGATTACTTACAGCGCTTGGATATGAAGAATCATTTGTTGTAGAAGTAACAAAGTTGGTTCAATTACATATGCGTCTTCCTCGAGAAGATGCAACGGAAAAAGCGTTTGAAAAATTTAAAAAGGAAGTAAATCAAAAAACATATCAACAATTAGAATTTTTCAGACAAGCAGATAACCAGGCAAAATAAAAAGACGTAGAAATACGTCTTTTTATTTTAATCCCAATGATTCATTTGTTTAAAATCATTTTCATTATGATCGCGAAATGAAAGTTGAGGAACGGTAGATAAAAACAGTTTTAATCGTGAAAAAGCAAGTGGTTCGTAAACCAAATACGTTTTATGAATCAATTCAAAATTCGCTAACATCCAGTGAAGGAAATTATAAGGAATTGAAATAGAAGCTAAATTTTCTTTTGTGATAATACAATTTTTATTTTGGAAATCCATTTCTACTTTTTGTTCACATTCTCCTGTGCATGTCCAATAAAAATCAATAACAACTGCAGGATTAATGGCTCCTTTTTGTTTCACAAATGCCATGGTAGAAGTAGCGGGTTTTTTTAGAAGATCGGATCCGCAATGAAAACAAGGAAGCGGACGATATTCTGGATAAAGATTACTTTTGCGATTTGACATTTTTTTTCACACCTTTCTTTTGGATCATTGTAAAGAGAATTTGTAATTTTTCAAGAAAAGGCGACATAAAAAAAGATATGCAGAATGCATATCTTTTTTTGATTACGAATGAATATCGACAAATAAAAAGTTTTCTTTTGAAAAATAACGATTGGCTACAGTTAAAATATCTTCTGCTGTAACGCGTTCAATTTGTTCGATAAAATTATCTGGTGTCTTATTTGTTTCTAATAAAGCATGTACGCCGTAAAATTCATTTAATGAACTGTGATTTTCAAGTCCAAGCATAAATAAACCTGACGTATAATTAATTGCTCGTTGAAGTTCATCTTGAGGAACGAGTTCTGTTTTTAATTTTTCAAACTCGTCCAAAACGATTTGTTTGATTTCATCAATTTTCTCTTTTTCTGTTCCAACATAGCCGTATAAAATACCGCTATCGCTTTTAGAAGAATAATCAAGAGAAACAGAATAAGCTAATCCTCTTTCTTCTCGAATAATACGATACAAACGGGAACTTAAGCTTCCTCCTAATAAATTTGCAATCACTTTCATAACCGTTGTATCTTCTTCATAAACAGATGGTCCAAATGATCCCCATGCAAGATGTGCTTGTTGAAGATCTCTTGTATATGTAAGGTGTTGTTCTTCGAATGTTGATTTTTCAAAAACAAGCGAAGGAACACTTTTCTTTGTGCGCGTCGCTGGAATAGATTCAACATATGAAACGAGTTCATCATGATCAATATTACCTGTTGCAACGAAAATAAGATTATTAGGTTGGTAGAATTCATCCACAAACGAAACCAATGTTTCTCGTGTAATGCTTTTAACACTTTCTACTGTTCCTATTACGCTTTGACGTTCTGCTTGATTGATTTGCATTTTTCTCTCTAATAGATCAAAAACAAATGAAGAAGGATCATCTTCGTACATTTTAATTTCTTCTAAAATGACATTTCGTTCTCTCTCAATTTCTTCTTCTGGGAATGTTGCATTCCATATCATATCAAGCAATACATTGCTTCCTGTTTTCCAATGACGGTAAGGAACAAGTGTGTAATATTTTGTGCGTTCACTTGTTGTATAAGCATTTAATACACCGCCGATTCCATCGATTTCCTCGTTAATTTGCTGAGCATTTCGATTGGTTGTCCCTTTAAAAAACATGTGTTCTAAAAAGTGTGCCACCCCTGCTGGGTACTGACGTTCATGATATGAACCTGCTCCTACAAAAAGACTTAATGTGACAGATTTCGATGTCGGAATGTGTTCAGAAAGAATGGTTAATCCGTTTGATAATACTGTTTTTTTCATATTCTCCACCCCATAAAATGATTTTTTCTACAGTATTTATTATAGCATTAATGGAATATTTTTTTGATAAAAAATAAGGAAAAATAAAAATAAAAGTAAATAAAGTAGATAGAATGCGATGTATTCGAAATTTAAGTCAAATAAGGGGGTAAAAAAATGAATAAAATTAAACTTATGATTGCAGATGATAATCAAGAATTTGTCGAATTATTGTCTGAATTTATTAAACAACAACCAGATTTACTTGTAACAGATGTCATAAATCACGGAGAAGGCGCTGTCAAAAAAATGGAGAAATCACAACCTGATGTATTGATTTTAGATATGGTGATGCCTCAATTAGATGGATTAGGCGTATTAGAAGAAATGAATGAAAAGGGATTAACAAAACAAATAAAAACCATTATTTTAACAGGTATTGGACAAGAAGAAATGAAACAAAAAGCAATGAATTTAGGCGCGGCTTATTATATTTTAAAACCATTTAACATTGAAGTATTAATTAAACGAATTCGACAAATATACGGAGAACCATTAACAAAAACACCTATAGTAAAAGACGAAAGTTTAGAACAAAAAATTACAAAAAGGATACAGGAAAGTGGAATTCCTCCGCATGTTAAAGGCTATATGTATTTAAAAGATGCCATTGATATGGCGTATCATGATGCACAATCAATTGGTTCTATTACAAAAATTCTTTATCCAACCATTGCAAATAAATATAACACAACACCTTCATGCGTTGAAAGAGCGATTCGTCATTCAATTAAAATTGCATGGGATAAAAAAGGTGAGAAAAAACCACGAAATGGTCATTATATCGCAAGCATTGCAGAACAAATTAAAATGGATGAAAAATAAAAAACGCTACAATTGTAGCGTTTTTTATTATGAATCAGCTAATTTTTGCTTCATTTCAACGTTTAATCGATCAAGTTCAACAATAAATTGTTTACTGTTTCGAATAATTCGTTCATTGGATTCTTCAGAAAGTTTAATAGATGCGTACACATCATTAAAAGATTGACGAAGGACGTCTAATGAAATAGTTGGATCTTCTGCATTTTTGATAATTTCTTCTGTGTTTTGGCGAAGCAATTTTGCATTTTGAGCTAATGCTTCTTCGTTTGCTTTTTTAACAGCTTGTACAGCAGCTATATTTTTTGACTGTGTTGAAAGTGCCATTTGAATGCTAGCAGATACCGTTAAAATATGCTTGGTAATGGTCATTGAGTCAAATATTTGATCTTCTAATAATTCATTTCCATCAATAAGATGATCAATTCCTGCAATGGATTGTTGAAGAATTAACACTTGTGAAAGCATACTTTCAGTTTGTTTGGCAATTTTTCGCTTTGCTTTGTTAATGGCGTTTTGTTTATTTGCCCATTCTGATTTTAACGATTCTTCATCTAAACGCTCCAATAATTTTTTTCCAAGATAAATTTTCTTTTCTAATTCGATAATTTTTTCGCGTGAATTTCGTTTGATAATTTCAAGTTCCACATTATCTTCTTCTAAACGATCGCGTCCAATTAAAAGTGAACTAATGATGGCTTCAATATGACTTTCAACAGATTGATATTTTCTTATGTATGTTCCTACGGGTGTTTTTCCTGTTAATTTATTTAAAAATGCTTTGATACCTTTGCTAAAATTATCAGGATTCAATTCTTCAACATGTTGGCGTAATTGAAGAAGTGTTTTTGGAATATCAGAATTTTTATTATCCATCAACTCTTTCATTGGACGTTTTAAAATGTCAAGAGAATTGCTCGCTTCTAGCTGTTCTTTTCGACCAATTTTTCCCAACGAGTTAATAACATTATCCAATTCTAATTCTTCAGGAACATTCATTTTTTGAACAATTGCTTCCGCTTCTTCATTTAATTGAAGCAATTCTTCTTCTTTAATGATGCCATTTGTTTTTGCTAAACTTAAATCGTGTTCTTGGGACATGAAAATCTCTCCTTTACATGCTTTTCTTTTATCTTATCAGGTTGTAGAAAAAAAGAGAATAGATATTTTACAAGAAAATGAAAAAACATTCCTTAAACGGAATGTTTAGATGAATCAATAAAGGCTTTTGTTTCATGAAAGTTTTGCAAATGATTGTTTTCGATTGTTTTCAAAATAGAATCGATTTTTTCTTGAAGTGTTTCAAGTGATTCAAGCATCGAAGGTGCTTGGGTTTGTTGGCTTTGTTCATTTAATTTCATGAATTGCTGAAGTAATAATGGAAATTCTTTTGACGAAACGTGCGTTAATTGAAATGTCATTTCTTCATCGAGTTCATATTTCTTTTCCTGCAACGAAGTGATCGTTAAATGAATGTGACGAGCTTTTTCCATAATGGTTTTATTTGACACATGAAAGAAATCAAAATCAAAAGAAGAAGCGACAGGTTCTGTTTCAACTTTCACATCATCAATTTTATCAAATTCTTCTAATTTCTCTTGGGAAAAATGATGTTTAAAATAAGGAAAGACGAAAAGAAAAACAAAAATCAATAAACCTGTTAGTCCAATAATAAGAAGAATGTGATGATCCAAAAAGTCATTAATCGGTTTTAATGTTTGATCTGGGTGAGTGTTGGAACTCGAAAAAGGATCTTGAATTTTTGGAAATAGCAATACGAGAACGACTGCAATGACGGCTAATATGATGATGTATTCAGCGACCATAAAAAAACCACCTTTTTCATTTTTATACTTTATTCGCTTAAATACAAAAAGATCCTGTTGGATGAATAAAACAAGAAAAACAGGGAATATTAAAAGAAACGAAAAGGAGGAAAAAAATGAGAGCAACAGGCATTGTGAGACGAATTGATGATTTGGGGAGAATTGTTATCCCAAAAGAAATCCGACGCACTTTTCGCATTAAAGAAAATGCGCCTCTTGAAATTTATACGAATAATGAACAAATTATTTTTAAACAATACAATCCGTTGGTTACGTTGGATGAACATGCAACGCAGTATGCAGAAACGCTGCATGAACATTTAAATTGCATCGTGTTTGTAACAGATCAAGAAGAAGTTATTTCCATCGTTGGCGCATCGAAAAAAGAATATATTGGAAAAAAAATAGGAGAACAATTGTTCTTTTTGATGAAAAGTGGAAAAGAATTCCTGGAAGAAAAAGAAGGGGCGTATGATTTGGTAGAAGGTATTGAACATACTCATTCTTACGGTATGATTCCGATTGAAGATGAAGGAGAAGTGTATGGAAATTTAGTACTTTTACCGAAAAAAGAAGGAGAACTCATTACGGAAATGCACATAAAAGTGGCTAAAACGGCGGCAATGTTTATGGCAAGACGTATGAAAAAAGGTGCACAATAGCACCTTTTTTTAGTATTAGTTGGTTGTATTATCAGTTTGGAACCAAGAAACAACAACATCGATCATGTTTTTAAAGAAATCGCCGATTTTTGCAATCCAACTTTGTGTTTGTGGATCGTTTAAAAATTCCATTAATTTTTCTTTTCCTTGTGCTAATGATTCTTTTGCAGCATTCCAGTCAATATTCATGTCTTTCAACTTGTCAAAGAAATCTACAAGACCTTGTTTTTCGTCAGCAGTTAACATAATATTTAACTGATCAGCAGACTCTTCGATGATTTTTTGTGTATCTTCTTTTGTTTGTGGTTTTTCTTCTGCAATTTTAGCTTTAACTAAACTCATCAAATCCGTTGCTTTTTGATCTCCGATGCTATTACCTAGTTTTTCTGTTGTCACCATTTCTTCGTTTGCAGCTTGCTTTACTTCTTCAGGAATTTTCACATCTGCTTCTGTTTCATACGCTTTTAATAATCCTGTTAAAGCAGCTGTTCCAGAAACTTCAAATGGAGCAGTAATATAAATATCAGCATCTTTCACACCAGCAGTAACAAGTGCATTTTTGTACATATCATCTGTGATTCCATTGATATTGTGGGATTCGATTGATAAACCAGAATTAGATTCACCGATCGTAATACGACTGCTGGAAATCGCTCTTGTTCCAATTTTTGCTTGAGAAATGTAATTACCTAAATAATCATGTTCTTCTTTGTTTGAAACGGTAATAATCGTTGCATTTTGATTGGCACCCATTTCACTTAACAATTGCGTTTTTTGAGACTCTGTTAAATTTTCTCCAAAAGTTACAATTTGATCACCTGGTACAGCATCTGCTAACGCGATAGAACTAAACGCAAAAAATGACACTAAAAACGTTGAAATAATACCTCTTTTTTTCATGTTGATCACTCCCTTTAAAATTTTGAATGTTTCTCTTAAGAAATTATACCTCGAAATGAAAAAACCTATCAAAAAAGATAGGTTTTTTATATCTCTTCCATCACACGTACACTTTGCACGTAAATATTAATGCTGTCAACGGGAATTCCAAGCGTATTTTCTAATACAAATTTTACGCGTTTTTGAATACCTGCAGCAATTTCAGAAATTTTGGTTCCAAATGCCACAATAACATGTAAATCAATTTCAATAGAATTGTTTACACTTCGAACCGTGATACCTTTTGAAAAATTTTCTTTTCGTAATAATTCTGCAATTCCATCTTTTAATTTGCGAGAAGACATTCCAACAACACCATAACATTCGGTTGCAGTAACACCTGAAAGTGTTGCAATTACTTCTTCTACTACTTCAATTTCTCCATGAGTAGTTTGGATAACAATAGACATAAGCGTCCCCCTTTTTTTTGTTTTTACTTTAAAGAATCAATGGAAAAAGGCAAGATTTTGACCCATTTTAATTGTATCATTTATGAGCAAATCTGACAATTGAAGTTGATGTTCAAATAATAAAATAACCGTTGATCCAAATTCAAATAAACCTACTTCTTCTCCTTTTTGATAAAAAGGGAGGGAAGAAAGAGATTGGGTATGAAAAGATGCTTTTTTTTGATTTGTTGTAATTCGATCATATCCTACTTTCACACTTCCAACAATAAAGGCTCCTACTTTTACAATGGCGACTTTTCCGACTTTCGTATCACAAAGAGAAATGAGTCGTTCATTTTTTGTAAATAATCCATTTACTTCGTTTACTCCGATGGAATTTACGGGAAAAAGAGAACCAGGAATATACGTATAATGGGTAATATGTCCATCAATTGGCATATGGATACGATGATAATCTCTAGGACTTAAATATAAAGTGAAAAATGTTCCTTGTTTAAAGTGTTGTGCATCACGTTTACTTCCAAGTAATTGCTCGGTTGTATAAGAAATGCCTTTTGCCTGAAGAATCCTCCCGTTTGTCATATGACCAAATTGAGAAAGTGTGCCATCTACAGGACTGATAATGGCGTGTTGATCAGATGAAATCGTGCGAGCGTTCGACGCTAATTTACGTGTAAAGAAATCAGTCATATGTTGGTATTCATGAAGCGGTTTTTCAATTTCATCTAAATTAATTTTATAGATTTTTGAATATGGTTTGATCAATGTTTTGCTAAATTTAGAACGAGCTGCTTTTCCAATGGTTCGAGATAAGGTGTTCTGCGGTAAGGCAGAAAGAATATGTTTCGTTAATTTTTGTTTCATGATCGTCTCCTTTAGAGATTAAGGGATTTTTTTGTTTTGACGAAATAAATAAAAAAGGAAGTGATAGAGATGTTTGAATCCATTCTGTATGAATTTATAAAAAAAATCAAAAAATCTTTTTTTCATTTTATTGAAAAAGAAGAATGGTATGTTGTGACAGTGAATACGTATCAATATGTATTTGGAGCAAAATCAAAAAAAACAAAAGAAATTATTTGTTTATATTCTTTTTCTTACGATCCTGTGCACCAGATAGTGGAATTAAATTCAAAGTATCATCGTCCATCTGTTAAACGATATTTCCCAACTGTTTATGAATCATTTGTGGAATTTTTACAAGAACAGGGATGGGATTGTTTTGTTCGAACATCTACTATTTCAACGATAGGTTTTTCGAATAAAGAACTTGAAATTCGTTATACAGGGAATCGAACAAAAATGATGTACAATTGGTTAGAAAATGCAATAGAAGTTTGGGAAAGAAGTTATATTATGTTTCAACAAAAAAATGAAAAAATCAGCATTTGTCATCGTGATATAGAAGCTTCATTTGATTTAAAATGGAATGTGCAAGGGGTATTCATTGACGAAAAAAAAGTAGAGTCTAAAAGTGAGTGGACGTCTTTTTTTAGACAAATTCAAGACATATCAGAAAAAGCAAGTCATTTTCGTCAAGAACTTTATACATTAATAAAAAAGTATGATGAATTCTATCAAGCATTGTTTAATCAAAAACAAATGGTTTTATTTCAACAAAAAAAAGAATGTAGGATTGAATTAAAATCACTTACTGCTTTTGAACTAAAGCTAGATAAACAAATTTACTTTATTGCAAATAATGAAGATAAAAAGCAAGCATTAAAAAAAATAGAACGGTATGTAAAAAAAGAACGATTAAAAGCGGTTGTGGAAGGAAGAAATAAAACCATGTAAATTATACATGGTTTTGTTCATGATAAGAAGAAAGAAAATCTTCCATTAAATCGTGTAGCATGCTCCAAGAAGTGGAATGCTGAATTTTCTTTGTTTTTTTATTATATGAAAATGAACCAATTGCTTCAAATTCATAAATAACTAAGTTTCCTTTTGCATAATGAAGAAGATCATCTGGACCATATATTTTTAAAAACGAGAACTTATCAAATACTTTGACGGCTGATTGATTGTAAATATGTTTTTTAATCTCTTCATAAGCCGTTTCAAAACCTTTTAACTGGTTTAAATTATAATAAAAAGAATGAAAGAAATCATGGTCGATTTTACATGCTTCTCTGTGAATATCCAAAATATCTTGTTTAAATGTTGGTGATTCAAAGGAAGCTAGTTTTTGTTGAACTTTTTTATAAAAATCACCTTTTCCAACAGAAACAAAGCGAACACGTTGTTTTAATAATTCTTTATTAAGGGTTTGAATTTTTTTATAGCGTTGTTTTTCTAAAAGATTTACATGTTCTTTTGGATAAGCAAAAGAATTTAGTAAACGAAATGTTCTTGGTGTAATGGCTTTTTCGTACAAATCACGCGGAAGAGGAAATACGGTTACTTTTTCCATAATTCCACTTGTTAATTCTTCTTTATTTAGGGATGTGGGTAGAGCTAATATTGCTTTGTGTTTAAAAGTTTGAATAAGCGTATCTTTTACAGAAGAGTTTGGTATTTTTGATGAAAATTTAACGAGATCTTTGTTTCGATAATATTGAAAGTTAAATAAATGACAAAACAAATCTTTATTCTTGTGATCATAGGAAAAACCGTATCGTTTTGAAAATGATAAAAAACGATAAAATGTTTTAATAGGTGAAATGGAAACACCAAAAACTAATTTTTTTTGTTTAATATCTTGCAAAGCTTCTGGCGTTGCATAACAAGCATCCTTGAAATAGAAAAATTCGCGAAAACGAAAATCAAAATATTTTACGTGCCGAATGCCAAGTGGTGTAAAAATTAACTGCACCGTCCATTTCTTTTTTTGATAGGTATGAACAGAAAAAGAAAAATCATATAAATTTCCGTCTCCTTCGTTTTTTAATAAACGATAACCTGAAGATTCTAGAAGTTGATGAATTTTTTTCGCTTTTTCATCATGTTGTTTAATAAAAATATCCACGTCTTGATAAGGTTTTTTCATATATAAATCACTTAAAAAACCGCCTGCAATACAGCTATTTTTTTGAATATTTTGGATATTATCATATAAAGTAGAAATTTCGCGCGGTAATGTTAGGGAAATTTTTGTCCATTTCATTGAATATTCTTCCTTTCTATTGTATTTATTCTTACTATTAGTATATCATGGCAACTATAAAAAAAGACCTATAAAGGTCTTTTTTTCATCATTTGTACCACGTATCAAATGGTGTAACGGGTAGTTCGCGTTTATGTTTTGTCATTAAGTAACGTTGTTCAATTTTTTCTGCCACTTCAGCGGGGACATCTTTTCCTTCTAAGTAGTCATCTAGGGCATCGTAAGAAATGCCAAGTTCTGTTTCATCTGCTTGACCAGGTGTGTTATCTAACAAATCAGCTGTCGGAACTTTTAAATAAAGGCTTTCTTCTGCACCAAGTTCTTTTAATAACAATTTACCTTGGCGTTTTGTTAATCCGCTAAGGGGCAGGATATCGGCTCCTCCGTCACCATACTTTGTAAAAAATCCTGTTACAGCTTCTGCAGCATGATCAGTCCCGATCACAAGTAATCCATTCATTCCGCCAATGGTGTATTGTGCAATCATACGCATACGTGCTTTTACATTTCCTTTATGAAAATCAGCAAGTGGCACTCCTTCTTCTACTTGATATTGTGTGGCTACAGCATTGACAGATTGCAAAATATTAAATGTTGTTTCACGATCAGGATTAATAAAACGCAGTGCACGTTGTGCATCTTCTTCATCTTTTTGTGTGCCATATGGAAGACGAACAGCAGTAAATGTTGCATCATATCCTTCGCTTCGTAGTTCTTCAACAGCAAGTTGAGCTAATTTTCCTGCTAAGCTAGAATCTTGACCTCCGCTAATGCCTAATACAAATCCTTTTGCTTTTGCATATTTTACATAATTTTTTAAAAAGGTGATACGTTTTTTGATTTCTTCTGTTGGATTAATGTTAGTTTTTACTCCTAACGTATTCATAATTTCAGTTTGTAAAGTTGTCATCAATTTTCCCTCCAAGTAAGTAACTTTTATTTATACTCTTATTCTATATTATCATTTTAATATTGTCAATATAATATTATAAAAAAGAAGAAAAAGATCAGAAAAAGAATTTCTGATCTTTGGATAATGATTAAATGTCTTATTTTGCGAAGTTAAAGTTAACAAATGCATCATCTTTAACCGTGTTGCTTTTTGGAACATAACGAAGCGTAATTTTTTCTCCTGAAATTTTTTCAAAAAATTGCGTTTGTTTAAATGATACGCGAATAACTTTTGTTTTTCCATTTACATTTAAGGCAATGAAATTGCGATCATCTTTATCGTATGGTCCGATAACAGTTCCTGTTACTTGTTGAATGTTAATGTCTTTAAGTTGTACTTGTTGTTTGATGATAAGTGCGTCTGATTTTAGACCATTATCTCGTTTGATTTTTTCTTTTGAAATTCCAAAACGATGACTAAGATCCCACATAGTATCCCCAGGTTGAACAGCGTAAGTAATCGAAGAAACGTGTGTTTCTTTCGTTGCTACTTGTTCTTTTGTTTTTGGAACTGACACATGTGTAGATGTGTGAGTTGAAACAGAATGTCCTGGAAGTACTAATTTTTCGCCGATGTACAATGTGTTTGTTGTTAAATGATTAGCTTGTTTAAGCGCTTCAACTGTTACACCATGAGTGCGAGCAATTTTCCAAAGGTTATCGCCGCTTTGTACAACGTAAGAACCTGATGTTGAAACAGGTTGTTTTTTAGTTGTTGATGTTGTTGGTGTTGTTTGTTTTACAGGTGTTGAAACTGGTTTTTGTACCACTGGTTTTGAAACAGGTTTCGTCGCAGCGCGTGGCGTAGAAGAAACAGGTTTAAGTGGAACATATAACCCTTGACCAATTGAAAGATGATCAGAAGTCAAGTTATTTGCTTTTTTCAAGGCATCAACAGAAACGTTGAATTTTTTTGCAATTTTAGAGAGAGTTTCGCCTCCTTGCACTTTATAATTCGCTGGTTTTGTTGGTGCTTGAGTTACAGGTTTTGTTACAGGTTTTGTCACAGGTTTAACCGTTTCCTTTGCAGTTGTTTGTGTTGATTGATTGTTTTTCACCACATACTTATGTAAAGGCGATCCTTCGTTATAAGGATTGTTTAAATCTGGTAACTCAATCTCTGTTCCTGGAACAAGTTTGTCATTTGTTAACGCATTGTGATCGCGTACTTGTTGAACAGATACACCATGTGATTTTGCTAAACTTTCAACAGTATCGCCAGGTTTGATTGTGTAAACGTAGGATTCGTTGTATTCAAATTGAATTTCCTGAACGTTTTGTTGTGAAGTTGTTGTTACTTCTGCTGCTTTAACTGGATGTCCTCCAAATGAAGCGACTGTTACTCCAACTGCAATTGTTACAATCCAAACTGGTTTTTTCAATACGTTAATAGCATTTCTTCGAGCTTCTGCTTTTTTAGCTGCTGCTACTTGGTTTTTGTACTCTGTTCTTGATACTGTGATTTTTTCGAATTGGTTTGTCATTTGTCCATTCCTCCAAAGAGATAATATAGTATTTTTCATCAATTTCCGACATAATGATACAAGATAATTTCATCTTGTCAACAAAAAAAATAGAGCTTTTGCTCTATTTTTGATATAACTTATGTGTCTTGATATAATTGTAACATTCTTCAGGGAGTAAATAACGCGGTTCGCCGCCTTTTGAAAATTCTTCACGAATATACGTTGATGAGATTTCCATTGCCAATCCTTTATCAATTAAATGGAATTTTGATCCGTCATCATTGTTGCGAAGAACAGGTGAACTGCTGATCGTTTTTAACATATCAATTCCATCTCTTGCCATAACAATAAATTTATTTTCAGCAATTAAATCATCTGCATGTCCCCATTTTCCTTCAGCGATATCTACTAATAAATCAGCGCCCATAATAAATGAAATTTCATCATTGGGAAATTGAGATTTGAAATATTTCAAGGTGTCATACGTTGTAATTTTCCATGCTTCTTGATGCATTTCGTAATCATCGGATACGAATTTAGGATTGTTTTCAATGGCTAACTGAACCATATTCCAACGATGCTCATCTTCTGTTTTCATGCGTTTATCTTTTCGTTTGTTTGAACAAGGTAAAAAGATCACTTTATCTAGTTTTGCTCGGTGTGCAACCGTGCTTGCTGTCCAAAGATGAACGTTTGTAATCGGGTCAAATGAGCTACCATAAATACCTATTTTCATATTTTTTTCCTCCTAAAAAAAATGTTTTTTATTGATTCTTTTATATTGTAATGCATTTTAAGTACAATGCAACGAAAAGATTGTTTGAACATCAAACAATCTTTTCTTTTTTTCTATTGGCGGAATTTTTTGATTAAATCCATTTTTTCATTCCAAAGCTTTTCGCTTAAGTCAACGTAATAGTGCTGAGGGTTTAATTTGCGTAAGTGTTCTTCCCAAAACAACGTTAGTTGTTGTTTGTGATAATCTTTGATTTCTTCAATCGTAGGAAGTTCGTACACTTGTTTACCATCAATGAAAATAGGTTGTAATAAACGCTCTGCAGTAAAATTTGTGACAGTTTTCTTTTTCCATGTGTTAACAGGATCGAACATTAAAAGTGAATCTTGATTTTCCACAACTTCGTCGTGTAAGGCAATGTAATCACCTTCAACTTTATTTGTTTCATTGTTAATAATACGATACACATCTTTTAATCCAGGTGTTGTCACTTTTTCAGGATTTTCAGACATTTTAATAACAGGTGTATAACTGCCATCGCTTTGTTTTTTAGCAACAAGTTTATACACGCCGCCAAGAGCTGGATTGTCTGCTGCAGTAATTAACTGTGTACCTACTCCCCAAGAATCAATTTTCGCTCCTTGAGCTTTTAAGTTGAAGATAACATTTTCGTCTAAATCGTTACTTGCAACAATTTTGACATAATTTAACCCTGCTTTATCTAACATTTCACGAGCTTTAATAGATAAATAAGCTAAATCTCCACTATCTAAACGAATGGCTTTTAATCGATACCCTTTTTCTTCTAATTCTTTTCCGACAATAATTGCATTTGGAACACCGCTTTTTAACGTATTATACGTATCAACTAAAAGAGTTGTGTTAGCAGGGTGTACATCTGCATATGCGCGAAATGCTTCAAGTTCAGAATCGAAATCCATTACCCAAGCGTGGGCATGTGTTCCAACAGAAGGGATATGAAATTTTTTGCCTGATTCCATGTTGCTTGTTGCATCAAATCCTGCAATGTAAGCGGCTCTTGCTCCCCAAATTGCAGCATCTGCTTCTTGAGCACGACGCGTTCCGAATTCAAATAACGTATCATTTGGTGCGATTTGACGAATACGAGCTGCTTTTGTAGCAATTAATGTTTGGTAGTTCATAAAGTTTAAAAGAGCTGTTTCAATGAGTTGTGCTTCTGCTACCGTACCTTCTACGCGAATAAGAGATTGATTTGGAAAAACTAATGTTCCTTCTTTCATCGCATGAACAGTGGCTTTAAAAGTAAATCCTTTTAAGTACTCTAAAAACGCTTCATCATACTTTTCAGGTTGTTCGCGTAAATAAGCAAGATCGCTTTCGCTAAAATGTAATCCGTTTAAATAATGAACGATTCTCTCTAATCCTCCAAACACAGCAAATCCATTTCCAAATGGGATTTTTCTAAAATAAGCATCAAATACGCGAATATTTTCGTGTGTGCCTCGTTTCCAGTGCGCGTACATCATATTAATTTGATATTTATCCGTGTGAAGAGTTAATTGAGTGTCTAACATAAGTTCCATCTCCTTTTTTATTTATATTTTTATTTTATATTATCATTTTGATAATGTCAACATAATAATATAATTTTTTTTATTTTAATACAAAAAAAGTGCCAATGGCACTTTTATTTGTTTAATCCTTTGTTTAAAGAATTAAAATTGGAAACAATGGATGAAAATTGTTCATTCAGTTCATGAATGTGTTGATTTAAATCAGTTAAAGCATGACTATTTTCCCCGCTTACAGATGAAATAGATGCTACGTGAGCGGAGATACGATTTAATGCTTCGCTTAAAGAAAGAATTCCGATGGTAATTTCATTTACGTTTTGCAAAACATGCTCGTTGTTTTTAGTTAAAATATTAAAATCTTGTTGAATATCGTCGTAAATGTGTTGATTATGAATAATGTCCTGTAAGTTTTCATTTGTTTGAATTTGTACAATTTTAATTTGTTGTTGAATATCTAAAATAATTGATTCAATGTGTTGAATGGAACTATGAACATCATTTGAAAGTTTTTTGACTTCATCTGCGACAACGCCAAATCCTTTTCCGTGTTCACCTGCGCGTGCTGCTTCGATATTTGCATTTAATGCTAGTAAATTTGTTTGATGAGATATCGTTTTAATGACATGTGTAATGTTGTTGATTTCGGTTGAATTTTTTTCTAAATGATTGGTTAAATCAAGACTTTTGCTCATGTTATGTTTTAATGTTTCAAGATCGGTATGTAATTGTTCAATTTTATCTGTAGATTCACAAAGAATGGTATTAGAAGTAATGATCTCATTTTTTGTATTCAGAGAAAGATCTTTAATTTTAATCGATTCTTGTGAAATGTTTGAAAGATTTTCTTTGGATTGCAACACATTTTGATTTTGAGTAGAAAAGGAAGAATTCATGTGTTGAACGGATGAAACGATATGAGAAAAAGAATGTTTTGTTTTTTCCATATTATCTTGCAAATGAGTACCAAATTCGACAATTTGAGCATTATTTTCTTGAATGTTTTGTAGGGCTATTTCTGCTTCATTTTTTAATGCAAGCGCTTCTTCTTCGTTTTGTTTACTTTTTAAAAAATGACTTTGGGAAACTTTAGCTTGAGCGATCATAACTAATGAAAAAATAAAAAATAAAAGACCGAAATAAAAGAGTTCTCCGTTTGTCCAATCGATTACATATTTAGAACCGTCTTTAAAGCCAAAGTAAACCATGGAAAGGAATGAACCAGATGCGCTGAAAACGATGATCCGCCACTCTGTATAAATACAGCTTAAAAATGGTGGTAAAAAGAAAAAATAAAAATGTGTAAAATCTTTTTCAGTTACGTTCAATATGATTAAAAACACAATAAGTAGGGTGTTGATTAAATACATAGTCGGTTGGATAAATATTTTTTTATAAATCATAACAGATAACAATAGTGCAATAGGAACACCAATAAAAGCGTTAAATAGTGTTGCTTTTGCATGTAATAAAACGTTGATAGTTAAAATGACACCTAGAAGTACCCATATAATTTTAATTAAAATAGAATTGCGATAATGAATATAAGATAATGATTGCAAATTAGGACCCCCCTTTTTACTGTACAAAAGATGCGTTTATACTAGCTAGAAAGATCGAAAAGATCAAGTTTTAACAAAAAAAACTCGTTTAATGACGAGTTTTATTTTAAACTTTCGCGTACAAAAGCAGGTAATATGCTAATCAATGGTAAGATCGAAATACCCCAAATGCAAAGTTTTACTAAGAAAACAGGGATACGTATAATTGCCCACAGTAGCCAAATGCATTCTTTTAATAATCGTGCAAAAAACAAACAAACAAAACAAATGCTAATTGCGATCGTTAAACATATTTGAAATACATTGTTCGGAAGTTTTGTAATCACCGCTCCTGATAATTTTTCAATGGTTGCGTACAAAAAAATCACCTCCTCGATCACTACATACCTAAAACAATGAAAAAAATCAAACTTTTGGTTCAAAAAAAACCTTAAGCAAGAGCTTAAGGCTGTAGTAACGATAAAGCATCTTCATCAGCAATGATCGTTACATGATTATGTTTTTTCAAGATAGATGCAGGAAGTGATTCGTTTATATTTCCCTCAACTAATTGTTTTAAAATAGGTGCTTTGTTTTTCCCTGACACAAGCAATAAAATTTCTTTGCTATTAAAGATGGTTTTGAGTCCAACTGTAATGGCATGGGTAGGTACTTCTTCAGGATTTTTAAAAAAACGTGCGTTATCTTTACGTGTTGAATCGGCTAATGAAACAACGTGTGTAGATGAATGAAAAGAAGTATCGGGTTCGTTAAAACCAATATGACCATTAGTGCCAATACCTAGAATTTGCAAATCAATACCCCCTGCATCTTGGATTACTTTTTCGTAACGTTTGCACTCCGATTTTAAATCTTCCGCTATTCCGTCTGGGATATGCGTTTGATCAGTTGGAATATCAAGATGATGAAAAAGATGTTTTTTCATAAATGAATGGTAACTGTCGGGATGATGAGGTTTTAACCCTACATATTCATCTAAATTAAACGTGGTTACGTATTCATATGAAGTGTAACTTTTTAAATAATCTTGAATTAAGTGCTTATATAATCCTAATGGTGTACTACCTGTTGCTAATCCTAGTGATAAAAAACTGGATGTTTTTATTTTTTTTAACACAATATCAGCTGCTTTTTTACTCATTTCGTCATAGTTTTTTGTACGAATGATCTTCATGTGTTCCCCTCCTCTTATGTGGGGGAGTATAACATTAAATTTCTATTCGTCTATCATTTTTTTTTAAAATATTCCAGTAAGCCCCTTTTAATACCTTCTGCAGCATCGGAAGCGAAAAAAGAATCTTTCATTTTGTCGGAATCTTGTTTATTGGTGATAAAACCTAATTCGACTAAAATACTTGGAACAGTGTTTTTTCGAAGGACGACAAATCCTTGATCAAATGAGCCATGGTTGTCCATTTCTAATGTGTTGGACACATTTGAAGCCACGATTTCCGCTAATTCTTTGCTTTGCTCTGGATAAGGATTGGCTTCTTTTTTGTATAAATGTTTACTATAATACGTGCTAATTCCGCTTGCGCTTGTATCTTTTGTTGCATTGATATGAAGACTAATAAAAAGATCTGCTTTTTTTTGAGATGAAACAAGAGTACGAGTCACTAAAGGCGGATTGTGGTCATTTGTTCGGGTAAGGTAAACCGTAGCACCTTCTTTTTCAAGTGTTTTCTTTAATGTGGTTGCAACATCAAAATTAATATTTTTCTCATACAAGTCGTTTCCATATGTTCCTGGATCATATCCACCATGTCCAGGATCGATCACAATGACTTTTGTATGTAAAAGTTGCTCATTTTCAGTCAACATTTCTTGTTTTTGTGTATGTTGAGGATAATAAATAAAATAACAATAAAAAAAGAACCCAAAGCCAACAAGTACAACAAAAAGTAGCCATAATAAAAGAATATATTTATCCAATTTCATCAAAATCTCTCCTTTCTTTTTATGTATTTACAGGATAAAAAAAGAAAGCCTGCTTAAGCAGGCTTTAAAAAAGTGTGGAATTATAAATGGATACTTTTGGGATGTGTTCGCTAAATTGATATAATCTCGCTTCTCGCTGAGAATTACGATCACTCATTTTGTGTTCTCCGTTTTCTAATCTTATTTCTTCTAGTAATCCTTTTCGTGTTTCGGTGGAAACCATTTTTCGAATAAAATTAGATTTTTCTACTTTAAATTCTGGAACAACTACTTGAAGGACTTGTAGTAATTCTGCAATGGTAAATTCTTTTTCTAAAAATTCTTTAGCAATAGAAGTTGTTAACATTTTTTCTTGGATTTTATCATATGCTTCTTGAATAATATCATGATGATCAAATGCAAGTGGCATCGATAATGCTTCTTCTACAGTAAACAATTTAGCATCGCTTGCATCATCGGCTGCATAGATATTTTTCAAATATTTTTCATTTACAAGCGCAAAATAAACAACGGTTGGCATCCATCCACGTTTATCTCTTCCTGGGTAATAAACAGTTTTTAATTGTTCGATGTGAACATCATCACCAATATTTGTTTCTTCTTTTAGCTCACGTTTAGCCGCTTCATACAAGCTTTCTTCTTCTTTTGAAAATCCTCCAGGTAACGCCCACATATCTTTATAAGGGTGCCCTTTTCGTTTAATTAATAAAATTTTTACTTTTCTTGTTGGTAAAATTTTTCGAACCGTTTGTTTCTTTTCGGATGTAATTGTAAACATACAAATATCAACAGGTAAGCCTTTGGGTGTATTGTACGCGCTTGCGTTATAGGATGCTAAAAAATCTTGTTCATTCATCATATAATCCCCTTTCTTCATTTCTATATATTCATTTTATATTATTAAAATGATAATGTCAATAAAGTACAAATAAAAAACTTCCCTTTTAGGAAGTTTTTTAGGTATTAGTTGGATGAACTTGTTGTCGCTGTTGTCGAACTTGTACTGAAAATATTTTTATAATCATCTGATTTGATGCTTACTTTTGCATCTTTGCGAAGTTTTGTTAAAACGTCGGTATAAAGATTTGAGTCAGATGTTTGTAACTGATTAATTTCGTTACTTAACACTGTAATGCGAAGTTGTTCTTTGACATCATCAAATTTAAGTGTTTTGCGTTCTGTTACTTCAACGACATGGTATCCTTCATCTGTTTTAATAGGTTCGCTAATGGTGTTTACTTTTAAGGCAAATGCAGCTTTTTCAAATTCAGCATTCATTACATTTTTACCAAACCATGGAAGTTCCCCGCCGTTTTGGCTTGTGTTGTAATCTGTTGAATAAGAAGCGGCTAAATCTTCAAATTTTTCACCTTTGTTTAATTTTTCAATAACTTCTTTTGCTTTTGCTTCATCTGCAACAAGGATGTGGCGTGCTTTAATTTGAACTTTTTCATTTTCAAATTCTTTTTTCAAATCGCTGTCTGTAATTTTGATTTTTTTGTAATCTGCAATTGCTTTGTTTGTTAAAAGTGCTAGTTTTAACTGTTCTTCTTTAAAGTCTTTTAAACTTGTGTAGTTGTATTGTTGCAAGAAAGACGTGACTTCTGCATCGGTTGTTAAATTGTATTGATTTTTCACAATTTGAAAATATGCATCAATTTCTTTGTCACTTACTTTGTATTTACCTTCTAAGATTTTCTGAATAACCAATTGAGTTAATTGATCTTTTCCGTATGTTTTTTCTAAGCTTTTGTGGAGATCTTCTTGCGAGATATTTCCTTCATTTGTTGAAACTAATGTTTTATCGCCAACGCTACATGCTGATAATGCAAGAGATAAAGAAGCGACGATTCCTAATACTGCCCATTTTTTCAATTTTTTCACCTCATATAAGTAGTTAAATATGTAAAATCAATTTTGATTATATCAAAGAAAAAATAGAAAGAAAAGATGGTTTGAGGCTTTTTTTTCGTTTTGTAAAAATTTATTCATTTTTTTAAAAAACTGGTTTTTCCCTATTTTATTTAAAAATTTTTTTTGATATACTAACCTAGAAATCTTGGAATGAAGGTGTTTGTATGAAAAATGCATTCCTTTTTTTATCAACATGGACCATGTTGATACTAGGATTCATTTTATTTTTTCTATGGTATGACTTTAACACCAAACAAGTGATTGTTGCGGTATTAGATTCAGGGGTTAATCCTAATCATGAATTATTGAAAGAACGCGTGTTAAAAGGATATGATTTTGTTGATCGAGATCATGTGCCAATGGATAAAAATGGTCACGGGACACATGTAGCAGGGATTATTGCACAAAACACGTCAAAAGCCAAAATATTACCTGTTCGTATGATTGGTGAAGAAGGGAAAGTGGGAATTAATTCGTTTCTCCCTATTTTGTATGCCATTACACACGGTGCGGATATTATCAATATGAGTTATTCAGAAGAACCTAGTGTGGCTGTCCGTTTTGTCGTTTGGCTCGGAGAGAAAAAAGGAGTGATGTTTGTCGCTGCAACAGGAAACGATGGGAAAAAGAAGATTAGTTATCCCGCTGCGTATAAAGGTGTGTATGCGATTGCAGCTTCAGATGAAGAAACAAATGAATTATATGAAAACAGCAATATTAATCGGCGGGTAGAGTTTATTACACCAGGAGTTAATATTAAAAGTGCAGGGATGCATGAACACCAATATACGCAAAAAACAGGAACAAGCATGGCGTCGGCTTATATGTCAGGAGTAATGGCTTATTTCAAAGAAAAAAATCCAAAGAAATCCAATGAAGAGATTGTAAAGAAAATTAAGAAAACATCAAATCAATGGGGTTCCTATGAAATAGTGGATTTGAACAAAGAAAAAACGTTAAAAGAAAACAAAGCATATGTCTGGATTCAAAAACCTGACATGTTTACAACAAAGAAACAAACAAAGTTTGTTGTACATACAAACAATGCAGAAAAAACAAAAGTGTTTCAAAATGATCAACCATTAACCGAAAAAAACGGAGATGAAAACCAAACATTTCATGTACCACTGGAAGAAGGAGAAAATGAATTTCGAGTGGTTGTGGAAAAAGGAAACGTTACGCAAAGTAAGTACTTTTCAGTCATACGTGATGAAACAAAACCTACAATTAATGTAAGTTTAAGCAATGAGAAAGGCTCATATTTTTTGAAAATTAAAACAAATGAGCCGTATTTAAAAGAAATATATGTAAATGGAAACGCAAAAGAAATTACATTTGATTCGTTTAATCTTCCTTCTCATGAAGAAATGACGTTAAAAGTTGACTCCTATGATTTCCCTATGACGATACGTGCAACAGACTATAGTGGGAACGAAGAAGAAAGAACGGTTTCAAGCGATATTTTCCCTTAAAAAAAGACAAAAAATGTCATTTTTCTGGTAAAATATAAAAGAACCACAACTACTTTAAGGAGGTGCATCCCTTATTCGAAATGGGTAAGGTAACTCGATGGAATATAAAGAGAGAATCGACAAAATCATTGAAGATATTCCAGAGACGATCATTGATTTTACATCAGAACGTGTAAAAAGTCGAAAACCTACAAGCGCACATTCAGAATTTTTGACGAATCGTGCACAAGGGGACTGGGCTGAAATGATCGTATTAAAAACCATTAATCGTGATTTGAAAGATTATGTGGCAGTGAGTTATGGAATGTCAGATGGAATATTGGTGGGAGAAGCAGGGTTTGATGAGTTTTATGAAGAGTACCAAAAAGAACTTGATGAAATAGGGAAACGACCTGACTTATTGATTTTTAAAAAGAAAGATTATGATATTACATGGGGATATAATATTAGTCGATTTTCTAGAGAACAATTGGCTATCATTGTGCCAAAGGCTGTTGCAGGGTTAGAAATTCGTTCTAGTAGTTTTATTGAACAAAATTACTTAGAAGAAACACAAAAACGAATTGAGGATAATAAGCAACAAGCGATGATATTGTTACATGAAATTTTAACATTTGATTCCGCCTTAATGAACGAAAAAACAAGAGGTTTGTTAAAGCAAGTGACAAAAGAAAATCTCCATTTACAGAATTTTACGATTCGTTTGCAAAGTGATCATTGTTACTATGAAAAAGCAAGAGAGACAGTGAAAACGTTTAAAGAAGCAATCAAACAAACGAAAAAACGTGATTTTTTAAGCATTACGCCTAAGATGGAAGATTTAAAACTTATACATAAATGGATTCGAACGTATGGTGTTCCTCATTATTTTGTCCAAGTATTTTATGACAAAGTATATGGAATTGGATTTGAAGAAATTTTAACCCTTATTTCGAATTCAGAAAATCAAAATAAATTGTTTTTCATTGAGCAAGACAGTCGCAATCAAATGAAAAAAACAATTAAAATCAATGCAAAACAAGGAAAAGAAGTTGCTTTAAGCACAGATCTTCCTTTACATAGAAGCAAAAGAAAAGTGTTTAATCGCGGGAGAGTGGTACATTATGTAGCGCTTGAACATGGGAAAATGTCACTGCAAACACATGACTTTCTTCATTTAATACAAGAAAAATAGTTTAAAATAAACTATTTTTCTTTTTTTATTATATAATGAAAAACGGAAATGGAACATTTATAATAAATGGGGTGATAAAGTGAATTCAAAATCTATAATGGCGGCGTGGATAGGGTTAGTAAGTAATATTATTCTAACTCTTTTTAAATTGATAGTGGGTATCTTATGTAAAAGTCAAGTATTAATCGCCGATGGTGTTCATAATGCGGGTGATATTGTGGCATCTCTTGTCACGTTCGGAT
>Ga0209463_1000573_pt1 | contig 27096 bp, 23 predicted proteins | sample AgamicMgSfrz_FD_187169 | JGI IMG/M metagenome (GOLD analysis project Ga0209463, IMG submission 187169) | Agave microbial communities from Guanajuato, Mexico - Mg.Sf.rz (SPAdes) (version 2) | ecosystem: Host-associated > Plants > Phyllosphere > Phylloplane/Leaf | place: Guanajuato, Mexico... | reverse complement strand
ATAGATGGAATAAAAATATTTTTTTAGCATAAAGGGGGAAGGTTGAATATATATGAGTAGATACTAAGAATGTAAGTGAACATATCGTTCCATAGTAAGGAAGATTGGGGGAATGGTACGTATGGATGACTCGCTAATGATAGATAAAGAGGATTTACTTATAATAGGATCCTACTTACTCGTTACCGGGACATTCTTGTCAGCGGTCGGAGAATCATCAATAGATGCAGATGATAGAGTGAATATACGAAGAATACGTGATGGGAATTTTATTCAAGCCATAGCTAATTCCTTTCATGGTGTTGGAAGAACATTACGATATGAAAAGGAAGAAGAGCTAGTCAGCCGCCTAGAGATAATTGGAGCTTATGTACAGGTTGGAGGAAACTCTCTAAATTACGCTGCAGCAAATGCCAGCATACCAAATCCTACTCCTCTTAATCCTGAAATTGTAAAGTTAGATGCATTAGGAAGTGTTGTCCAATCAATAGGTGCTGCTATTGAAGTTGCTGGTGTTGTGTTTGAGGAAAATGGAAGTTTATATGAAAACAAAGCTTTTGGAAATCTCCTAATTTCTATCGGTACACTAATTGATGCCATTGCTATTATAACTCCTGAAGAGAGAGAAAAACAAAGAAGAATATTACTTGCAACGGGGGGATGGATTGAGTTTACTGGTTCTGTTATAGAGGCATATGCGATAATTCAAAATATTAATGAAAAAAAGCTACTAAAAATAAATACAATTATAGAAAAAGAAGTGTATAGTCTCTAACACCCTAAAACAGAGAAAAAGTATCAGGCACTTTTTAAATAATCCAGCCGTATTTATATTCTGATAAAAATATCGAAATTAATGAAGAAATACAATCGCAAAGTTTGCCTTTATTGGATCGGAAAGTCTATGTTCAATAGAGAAGGATTAGTTAAAACCGACTATGGTTTATTAGTAAAAGTCACACTTTCTAATAAACAGCTTCTTTTTTTCGATCAGATGATGGTGTATTAAAGTTGCCTGATGTAGTATTTGAAGTGATTAATTCAGGAGGAACAATGGAGAACAAACACATTGATAGATGGAAAGATGCAAAATTTACAAATTTATGATAATATGTATGAAAGCGGTTAACATATAAAGTTTTTAAGTATACAATAATTTATGATTTTTCGGGTGGTTATCATGAAAGTTAAATTAGAAGATGTAGCACAGTTAGCAGGTGTTTCACCGACAACGGTTTCACGTGTGCTGAATAATCGGGGATACATAAGTGAAAAAACGAGAGAAAAAGTGGAACAAGCAATTAAAGACTTAAATTATTATCCTAATGATATTGCACGTTCCCTTTTTAAAAAACGGACTAATTTTATTGGTCTTATTTTGCCGACAATTAATAATCCTTTTTTTAGTGAACTAGCTTTATATATAGAGAATATATGCTCCAATCATGAGTTTAAAGTTATTTTATGTAATAGTTTAGGACAAGTGGCAAAAGAAACATCTTATGCAGAGATGCTTATCAGGCATCAAGTAGATGGTATTATTGTTTGTTCTTATAATCGTGGAATTGAGATATATAAGAACTCCAAGCTTCCTATAGTCGCAATTGACCATTACTTATCACCAACAATTCCAGTAATAGGTTCTGATAACTATGAAGGTGGAAGACTGGCTGTTCAACATTTACTTAATCAAGGTTGTAAAGAAATCATTCATATAAATGGACCAAGTGAGTTAGAGACACCAACTCAAAATAGAAGAAAAGCCTATGAAGACCAAGTCAATAATCCAATTACCTATGAACTTAATAATTTATTTGATGAGGGAGAAACGGCAGAAACAATTAAACAAATTTTTACAGAGCACCCAGAAACGGACGGAATTTTTGCTAGTGATGATTTAATAGCATCTACCTGTTTAAAAGTAGCGAAAGAACTGGGAATTCAGGTCCCGAAGCAATTAAAAGTTGTAGGATATGATGGTACACAAAGTGTAAGAAGGCTGTTACCCCAATTAACAACAATTAAACAACCAATTGAGGAAATAGCACAATCAGCTGTATTAAGATTAATGGACATTATTAATGAAGTAAATAATGATGAAAGAATGGAAGTTATTTTACCTGTTCAATTGCTAAAAAATAAGACGACCTAATCTAATAGATAAAGCGAGGATTTCAATTGTTTATTCAACATAATTATCCGAAAGAGACCAATCAACGTAGGAATTCCAGTTTAAAAAATATAATCTAAAAAAATAGATTATATTTTTTAAAAATAGTAAGTCAAGCGGTTGACACACCGAATGAAAGCGTTTAAAATCAAATATATCAAGCGGTTAACATAAAATGATATGAAAGCGGTTGATATACATATTTTAGAAGGGAGAATTAGGGATGTGTCAAGCGGTTGACATTAATGAAATTTAAAATTTTTCTCTAGAAGGAGGCGAAATAAAATGTCCATTTCAGTACCTGAAAAGAAAACAACTAATAAAAAAACTTCTAATGAAGTAAGAGGTAAATTTTTTCCTGTAGAAAAAAAAGAGAACTTTATTCAATATTTTAAAAAAAACTATGCGTTGTACTTATTTTTAGTCCCTGCCATTATTTTAACAATTGTATTTAAATATATCCCAATGTATGGGGCGATAATCGCTTTTAAAGATTTTAGCCCAATGAAGGGAATTATGGGAAGTGATTGGGTAGGTTTAACACACTTTAAGGATTTTTTAACTTCTCCCAATTTTAAAGACATTTTTATGAATACGCTTAAATTAAGTTTTTATGGTTTGATACTTGGCTTCCCTGTACCTATTATTCTAGCACTTAGTCTAAACCAAGTACGGAGAGCAGCTATCAAAAAAAACATCCAATTAATACTGTATGCACCAAATTTTATATCTGTTGTTGTCATTACAGGAATGTTATTTATCTTTATGTCACCTACAGGTCCAATAAATTCACTATTATCTATATTTAACGATAAACCCGTGTCTTTCATGACAGATCCTGAATATTTTAGATCTATTTATATTTTATCAGGAATATGGCAAGCTGCAGGATGGTCGTCCATTATTTATGTAGCAGCACTTGCAAATGTTGATCCTCAATTACATGATGCTGCAACAATCGATGGAGCAACACTTTTACAGAGGATAAGACATATTGATCTTCCTACACTTAAACCTATAATGGCTGTGTTGTTTATTTTAGGGGCAGGAGGAATCATGGCGATAGGATTTGAAAAGGCTTACTTGATGCAAACCTCAATGAATCTACCTACTTCAGAGATATTACCAACTTATGTGTACAAAGTAGGCTTGCAGGCTGGAGATTATGCATATTCAACTGCGGTAGGTTTGTTTAATTCTGTTATTAATGTAGTTTTATTAGTATTCGTTAACTTTGTAGTGAAGAAGTTAAATGAAGGCGAAGGGTTGTATTAGGAAAAAGGGGGGGATAACCAGTGAAAAACCATTCAAAAACAGATAAAACGCTACTTTTTAGTAACAAAATAATTTTAGTATTACTTGTGTTAATCGTTTTATTACCATTACTTTATATTTTATTGGCTTCGTTTTTAGATCCAAATGTTTTACTTAGTAAAGGTTTTTCCTTAAATCCATCTGATTGGAGTCTCGAAGGATATAAACGAATTCTTCAAGATGAATTGATGATAAAAGGATTTATCAATTCAGTTTTATATTCAGTAGGATTTACGATCGTCACGATTATTATCACGATATTTGCGGCATATCCACTCTCTCTTGATGGATTCAAAGGGAAGAATGTAATCATGATTTTCTTTCTCATCACGATGTTTTTTAATGGTGGACTGATTCCTACCTATTTAGTAGTAAAAGATTTAGGAATGCTAAATACGATTTGGTCCATTATTTTGCCAGGAGCAATTAGTGTTTGGAATATTATATTAGCACGAACCTTTTTTAAAGGTCTACCAAAAGAACTATTTGAGGCAGCTAAAATTGACGGTGCTTCTGAATTAAAAATATTTTTAAAAATAGTATTGCCATTGTCTAAACCTATTATTTTTGTCATTGCTCTATATGCTTTTGTTGGACAATGGAATTCCTACTTTGATGCAATGATTTACTTAGAGGATCAAGAATTACATCCATTGCAGCTAGTTTTACGATCTATTCTGATTCAAAACCAAGTTCAGCCTGGAATGATTAGTGATCAGTTAGCAATGGCTGAGTTAAGTAAATTAGCAGAAAAAATAAAATATGCGTCTATTGTCATTTCAAGTTTACCACTTCTAATTATGTATCCATTCTTCCAAAAATACTTTGAAAAAGGTGTTATGGTAGGATCTTTAAAATAATTTAAAACAAAAGCATATGGAGGGTTAATTTATGGGGAAAATTAATAAGCTTCTTTCCACTTTTATTGTTACAGGTCTTGTTTTAACAGGTTGTAGTGGCGAAAAGACCAGTAAAAGTGCTTCCACGGAAGATTTAAAACTAACAGATGTTACCTTTCCTTTGGAAGAGAAAGTCACACTTCGTTTTATGACACAAAGCTCTGCTTTGGCGCCAACAGACCCAAATGAAAAGCTTATCTATCAGAGATTAGAGGAGCAGACCGGTGTTCAGATCGATTGGAAAAACTATACAAAAGACCAATTTGTCGAGAAACGAAATTTAGCATTAGCAAGTGGAGAACTGCCAGACGCCATTTTAGATGCTGCTTTTAGTGATTATGATTTATTGAAATATGCGAAGGATGGAACTATTATACCAGTTGAAGATTTAATAGACCAGTATATGCCTAATTTTAAGAAGGTATTGGAAGAAGCACCGGAATACAAGTCGATGATTACAGCTCCAGATGGACATATATATAGTTTCCCTTGGATTGAAGAGCTTGGCAGTGGCAAAAGCCGTATTCAAGTAGTAGATTGCTTACCATGGATAAATGTAGAATGGCTAAATAATTTAGGGTTGAAAATGCCAACAACAACGGAAGAGTTGAAAGAGGTACTTATTGCTTTTAAAACACAGGACCCAAATGGTAATGGGGAAGCAGATGAAATACCACTATCCTTTATTGTAAATCAAGGAGGAGAAGACCCAGCCTTTTTATTTGCTTCATTTGGTTTAGGGGATAACTGGGACCATACAGTTGTTTCAAACGATGGGGAAGTTATCTTTACTGCAGCAGAAGAAGGGTATAAAGAAGCATTAAAATTCTTTAATGAGCTAAATGAATTAGGTTTAATTGATGTAGAAGCATATGAACAAGATTGGAATAAGTATGTAGCAAAAGGAAAAGATTCTAAATATGGTCTTTACTTTACTTGGGATAAAGGAAATATTACTGGCATGAACGATACTTATGATGTGATGCCGCCATTAGAAGGACCTTCTGGGGAAAGAAATGTGGCGCAAACAAATGGCTTTGGTCTTGATAGAGGAAGAATGGTTATCACAAGTTCGAATAAGAATTTAGAATTAACAGCCAAATGGATTGATCAACTGTATGAGCCGCTGCAATCTGTTCAAAATAACTGGGGAACATATGGGGACACAAAACAGCAAAATATTTTTGAACTTGATGAGGAAGCTGGTATGTTAAAACATCTTTCATTAGAAGGTACAGCACCAGTTGAATTAAGAGAAAAAACGAGTGTTGCAGGTCCGTTAGCTATACTAGATGAGTATTACGATGTATATACAACAAAACCAGATGATGCTGCTTGGAGATTAAATATTTTAGAAGAGACTATGGTTCCACATATTAAAGCGGAGAACTTTTATCCACCTGTATTTTTCTCATTAGAGGAAGCAGACGAAAAAGCAAAGATTGAAACAGACTTATTTGCTTATGTTAATAGAAAAAGAGCGGAATGGATGAGCAATGGAAATATAGATAAAGAATGGGAAGATTACTTGAAAGAACTAGAGAGACTGGGGCTAAGCACTTGGTTGCAAATTAAGCAAGATGGCTATGATAGAACAGTAAATTAATTGGAGGCATTAAATTGAAGATTACTAAACTCGAAAAATACAGACCAGCCTTGCATTTTTCTCCTGAAAAAAATTGGATGAATGATCCGAATGGTTTAGTGTTTTTCAAAGATGAGTATCATTTATTTTATCAACATAATCCGCATGGCAGTACATGGGGATCGATGCATTGGGGGCATGCAGTCAGTAAAGATTTGATTTCATGGGATGAATTAGAAATAGCTTTACATCCTGATGACAATGGAACCATTTTTTCAGGTAGCGCAGTTGTAGATTGGAATAATACAACTGGTTTTTTTAAGGAAGAACCAGGTTTAGTGGCTATTTTTACTCATCACTCGGAGGGAGATCATGGCAAGCAAGCCATTCAGACACAGAGTTTGGCATATAGCTTAGATAATGGAAGGTCATGGATTAAATATGATGGTAATCCTGTACTTGCTCATCCATCAAAGCCTGATTTTAGAGATCCAAAAGTTTTTTGGCATAAAGAGACAAAGAAATGGATCATGGTTCTGGCTACAGGACAAACAATCTCTTTATACTCATCAGCTAATTTAAAAGAGTGGAAGTTTGAAAGTGAATTTGGAGAGAGTTGTGGTTCACATGAAGGGGTATGGGAATGTCCTGACTTATTTGAACTATCAATTGAAAATTCAAATGATAAAAAGTGGGTGCTTATTGTCAGTATTGGGGATAATCCTAATTATGATGAAGGATCCCGCACTCAATATTTTGTTGGCTCATTTGATGGAAAGAAATTCACATCAGAACATGAGGATATAAAATGGCTAGACTATGGCAAAGACAATTATGCTGGAGTAAGCTTTTCTGATATTCCTGAAGCTGATGGCAGACGAATTTACCTTGGTTGGATGAGTAATTGGCGTTATGCTAATCAAGTTCCAACTGAAGGGTGGAGAAGTCAGATGACTCTCCCTAGAGAACTTGAACTTCATGAGAAGAAGGGAGATTACTATCTTGTACAAAATTTGGTAAGAGAATTAGATACCTATTTTGATATAAAAGAAGAAAGAAAAGAAGTTATCGTTACTGAAGAAGAGAGAACTTTCTTTGAAGTAGATGATGATTACTTAGAGATAATTCTTTCATTAAAGAATATGAATGCAAATAAGTATGGTTTAACGATAGAACATACAGATTCCCAGTATACGACAATTACCATTGATACAAAAGAGAATGTATTAGTTCTGTCTCGTGAAAAATCGGGAGTAGTTGATTTTTCCGATAATTTTCCTAAGTTACAAAGAATTCATCTTAAAGATTCAAATCAACTTCAATTACGAATAATTATAGATTCCTCTTCCTTAGAATTATTTATCGATGGTGGAGAGCAAGCATTAACAAGTTTAATCTTCCCTGATAAAGTAAGCAAAAGAGTATCTTTGTTTGCAGAAGAAGGGAAAGTAAATCTAGTATATGGAAAGGTATCTGTTCCTTCCAAAAAAGGATGATATTTAACATAAAGCCAGGGGACTGAATGATCTATCCTCTGGCTATTTTATCCCGCTTTTAATGGACGGTAAGACTCAACCGTTAAAAATAGGATAGGTGGGAGTCTTATTGTCCATTAAGGTTCGATTGGTTCAACTAATCATCAGTGGGGGAGAAAGAAAAACCCCCACTGATGGAAGTTTCACTTTATCTTAGCCAATGAAAAAGAGGAATAAATGGAGTGGAAAAACAGGAGAGGGGGAGAAAACATATTGACTAAAAGAATCTTGACAGTTGTTTTATCCGTTACATTGTTATTAACTGGTTGCAGTATCAACCAAATGGGGAAGGAAGCGAAAAATTTGGATGCCTTAAGACCAGATAAAATGGAAGCAGCTACTTCGGATTATTATACAGAATTGTATCGACCTCAGTATCACTTTTCAACACCTACAGAAAATTTGGCCGACCCTAATGGACTAATCTATTTTGAAGGAGAGTATCATTTATTTCATCAAAAAAATGGCAATTGGGCACATGCGGTAAGCAGAGATTTAATGTATTGGGAACATTTACCGATTGCTTTAGAACATGATAATTTAGGGCAAGCATTATCTGGAAGCGCTGTTGTGGATTGGAATGATTCAACAGGATTTTTTGAAGGCAAGGCTGGGTTAGTTGCCATCTATACAAATACAGAGGGTGGGGAATCGCAAAGTATTGCTTATAGCAAAGATAATGGCAGAACATGGGAAAGATATAAAGGGAATCCGGTTATTCCTAACCCCGGAATAAAAGATTTTCGTGATCCAAAAGTATTTTGGCATGAGAGTACCAAGAAATGGGTAATGGTTGTTTCTACGAACCAAAGCGTGACATTTTATAACTCTGATAATTTGATTGACTGGGAGTTTCAAAGTCAATTTGGTGATAAAGAAGGATCTCATGTAGCTGTTTGGGAATGCCCAGATTTATTTGAATTGCCAGTTGATGGTGATTTAAATAACCAGAAATGGGTGTTGCAAGTTAGTATTGGAGATAATGATGAAACAAATGGCTCAACTGCTCAATATTTTATTGGAGAGTTTGACGGAACACAGTTTATTAATGATAATTTCCCAGAAACTATTTTGACAACCGATTTTGGGCAAGATTTTTATGCTGCCCAGTCTTTTTCTGATATCCCGGAACAAGATGGTCGCAGAATATGGTTAGGGTGGATGGCGAATTGGAGATATCCTTATCAATCTCCAACTGAACCGTGGAAGGGATCTATGTCGATTCCTCGTCAACTATCGTTGAAAACTGTTAAGGATGGAAGTATTAAATTATTTCAAGAACCAGTTAGTGAAATAGAAAGTTTACGTGTTGATCACATTGCTATTGATTCAATGGAAGTAGAAGGAGAGCAATCTATTAATGATTTTTCTGGTATTAATTATGAATTCGAAGCAGTACTAGAATGGGAAAACGTAGAAGAATTCGGAATTCGAGTTCGGCAATCAGATGACGAAGATACGGTTATAGGCGTAAATACGAAAGAGAATAAATTATTCTTAGATAGGTCTCGTGCCGGACTAGATATGTTATTGGATCGTAATGGGAATCCATTTCTATTCGGGAATAGCCATACAACTACTTATCCATCGGGTGAGAAAAGAATAAAAATTAAAGGATTTGTTGATGAATCATCTGTTGAGGTGTTCATTAACGATGGGGAATATGTCTTTACCAATTTAATTTATTCCCAGCCTACTAGTAATGGAATTGAATTATATACAAAAGGTGGAAAAATTAAGGTTGTTTCACTAGATTTTTATCCTTTATATTCAACATGGAGAGAACGCCCAAAGGAAAATGAAGTCGAACGTATTGTGGTAAGTACGGAATATCTAACACTTAAAGTGGGAGAAAACCAAACCATCCATGCTCTTTTAAAACCTGATTGGGTTAAGAGTAACACTCCATTTAATTGGGACATTAATGAACAAGATATAATAGAGATAACTGAATCTGATGAGAAAAGCATTTCGATTAAAGCATTAAAAGCAGGTGTAACGAATATTCTGGTTAAGCATCCTCAAACTGAGACTACAAGGGAAGTCAAAGTAAGGGTATTAGAATAGTTGAAAAAACAGCCTTATTTAAGAAACATATTTTATGAACAATCAAAAAGTGATATTTTACCATGAAAGTACAAACAAGGAGTGAGCTAAACATTTCTTTATAATAGTACGTGAAAAAGGATAAAAATGATCGTCAGACTCCAATAAAAAATGAGACTGACAAGTAAATAGAACAGTGCCTTTCACCTTTTATATCGGTACTAGGCACTGTTTTTGGTTGTTTTCTATTGGGGAAAATTACATGGAACAGTTTCGTCTCTTACTTTTTAAACTCATTCAACCTTTCGTACGTTTCAAGTAGAAATTGATAAAATAATGATTCAGTTGGAAGCAGTTTTCGATGGCTAGGATAAATGACACCAACGGTTCGAGTCAGATTAACATCTGACAGGGGAATGACGCAAGTTGAACGTGGGGTGTTATCCACCAACGTCATCTCTGGCATCAAGGCAACCCCTAAGCCTGCAGATACTAATCCTTTAAGTGCGTCAATATCTTTTCCCTCAAATGCAATCTGTGGTGAAAACCCCGCATTATAACAAGCTTTAACTACTTGATCACGAAAAACGAATCCTTCTGGTAAGACACAAAAGGGATCATCCTTGAGGTTTCTTAGCTGGATCTTTTTTTGATTGCTTAATGGATGGTGAAGAGGAAGCAGCGCAACGATATTTTCCGTAAATAATGTCGCTCCTTTAATTTTATCTTCTTTTGCCCGATTCGGCATTGGAGCAATCATCGCCAAATTAAATTCTCCATTAATAACGCCATCGATGAGATCATGGTATAAAGCATTGCTCATATGAAATTTAGCTTCTGGATATCGGTTGCGAAATGAATAAATGATAGAAGGTAACGTATGAGCAGCCATACTGATAGGAAATGCAATTCTGACTGTCCCTTTTTCAGGATCAAGTGATTCCTCTACTTCTCTTTTCGCATCCTCCATCATACTCCATACTTGTTTCATCCGCTCAAAAAAAACTTTTCCGAGAGGTGTTAATTTTACGCTTCTTCCTTCGCGTATAAAAAGCTCTACTCCTAATTCTGCTTCTAAATTGAAAATTTGTCGACTTACAGAGGATTGTGCCACATGCAAAGCATCAGCAGCTTCAGTAATATGTTCCCTTTTCGCAGCTTCCAAAAAATACTGGATTTGTCTTATTTCCATTATTCACTCTCCTATTCATGCGCGAAACGCATGAATTCAATCCGAAATTAGTATTGTACCTATTAATTATAAAATTATAAAATAAAAACAACTTTTAGAAAAGAGAATATTCTAACATTAAAATAATATAGGGGCTGAAAAAGGATGAAAGTGCTGGAGAAAAAAGATGAGTTTCAAACACACACCGTGAAAGATTACATTAACCAATTATTGATTCAAGTTCAAGAACGTGATCCTCACGAAAAGGAGTTCCAGCAGGCAGTTAAAGAAGTCCTCGAGTCTTTAGTTCCTGTACTTGAAAAAAATCCTAAATATATAAAATATGCTGTACTAGAAAGAATGCTTGAACCAGATCGAATGATAAGCTTTAAAGTACCTTGGATGGATGACAAAGGAAATATAAAAGTAAACCGTGGCTATCGTGTCCAATTTAATAATGCGATTGGACCTTATAAAGGAGGATTAAGATTTCATTCTTCTGTTAATGCAAGTATTATTAAATTTCTTGGTTTTGAGCAAATCTTTAAAAACTCGTTAACTGGTCAGTCGATAGGTGGCGGAAAAGGTGGTTCCGATTTCGACCCTAAAGGGAAGTCAGATTTAGAAATTATGCGTTTTTGTCAGAGCTTTATGACAGAACTTAGCAAGCATATCGGACCAGATATCGATGTGCCCGCTGGAGATATTGGAGTAGGTGCAAGAGAAATCGGTTATATGTTTGGACAATATAAAAGATTAAAAGGTGCTTATGAAGCAGGTGTGTTAACCGGTAAAGGCATCGGATATGGGGGAAGCTTAGGTCGTAAAGAAGCAACTGGATACGGATTAGTATACTTTGTGGAAGAAATGCTTAAAAATCAGGGGCTAGGCTTTAAAGATAGTACGGTTGTCGTGTCAGGATCAGGAAATGTATCTATTTATGCGATGGAGAAGGCGATGCAGTTAGGTGCAAAAATTGTAGCTTGCAGCGATTCAAGTGGTTACGTGTATGATCCAAATGGAATAAATCTAGATACCGTGAAACAATTAAAAGAAGAGGAAAACAAGAGAATTTCTGAATATGTGAATAAGCATCCTGAGGCGATCTACCAGGAAGGATACACTGGTATTTGGAGGATTCCTTGCGATATTGCTTTGCCATGTGCAACACAAAATGAGTTGAATAAAGAATCAGCAGAAAAGTTAATCGCCAATGGGGTAAAAGCAGTAGGGGAAGGGGCAAATATGCCTTCTACTCTAGATGCAGTCGATACCTTTATGCATCATAATGTGTTATTTGCACCTGCCAAAGCAGCAAATGCAGGTGGAGTGGCGGTCTCAGCTTTAGAAATGGCACAAAATAGTGCTAGAATAGCTTGGACTCAAGATGAAGTAGATAAGAAATTACAAGATATCATGAAAAATATTTATAGCAAAAGTATAAAAGCTTCAGAGGATTATGCTACTAAAGGAAATCTGGTTGCAGGTGCTAATATTGCAGGCTTCATTAAAGTAGCAGATGCTATGATTGAGCAGGGGATTATATAACAAGTTTAGGGATAGATAAAATTTAATATAATGAAATAGTAGTTGGAGAGAGAATTAGCGTTTTGCTGATTCTCTTTTTTAGCCGCTAAATAACTATAATTACTGGGTCAAAACTTTTAATAGTAGTGACGATATTTTAAGTAGAATGGTAACATGTCAAAACAATTGATTAGCAATTATTTCGGTTTTCGAAAGATGGAATTGTATTATATGTTTTTTCGCGTTATACTTATTTATAAGATTAATATTCAGAATATACAGAATAATATTTCGGTTATAAGTTTATATAATAATAATAGAGGAGGAAGGATGAATGCTAAGCAATTGGAATCTTCAATTAGAGGAAATGTACGATAAAATGGTGGAATGGCGTAGATATATACATCAGCATCCCGAACTTACAAATCAAGAATATGAGACTTCCAAGCTCATTGCATCCATCTTATCGGATTATGGAATTGAGAGGAAAATCAATGTTGGTGGCTTGGGAGTAATCGGGTTTATAAAGGGAGCACAGCCAGGGAAAACCATTGCACTAAGAGCCGATTTTGATGCACTACCAATTCAGGATGAAAAAGATGTTTCCTATAAATCAAAAGTCGACGGAGTCATGCATGCATGTGGACATGATGGACACACAGCAACTTTACTGGCTGTTGGTAAGGTTCTGCAACAAAATAGAAATCAGCTAGCCGGAAACGTAGTACTAATCTTTCAACATGCAGAAGAGGGAGGAGGAGGAGCAAGAAAAATGATTGCGGACAATTGTTTGGAAGGGGTGGATGCTATATTTGCTAATCACTTGTGGAGCCTAATCCCTGTTGGAACGATTTCCTATACAAAAGGATATACCACAGCAGCAGGAGACGGATTCGAGATTAAAATTAAGGGAAAAGGCGGTCATGGCTCCTCTCCGCATGATACGGTTGATTCGATTGCTGTTGCCGGACAGCTGATGAACCAGCTTCAATATATCGTTAGCAGAAGAGTTCATCCCCAGAAAACAGCTGTTGTCTCCATTGGTTCCATTCATGCCGGAGATGCTGCCAATGTCATAGCTGATTCTGCTATTTTAAAAGGAACAGTGAGAACATATGAAAAAGAGGTACAGCAATTAGTAGAGGAAGAAATGCATGATGCCATCAGAGGAATCTGTTTAAGCTCAAAGGCTGATTATGAATTTAACTATTTTCATGGAGTAGTAGGGGTGTATAATCATCCGAATGAAACAGAGATATTTGCCAGTACAATGAAATCAGCATTACCAGAAATACATGTAGAAGAAGTTCCAGCGCTGTTAGTCAGTGAGGATTTTGCTAATTATTTGGAAGAAAAGCCAGGCATGCTTTTCTTTACAGGAGCCGGAAATGAATCATTAGGTGCTATCTATCCGCATCATCATCCTAAATTTGACTTTGATGAAAGAGCTATGCTTCATGCTGGAAAAGCAATGCTGGCGATTGTTGATTATTATCTTGTGAGTAGGGTTTTAGAAGTGATTGAGTTGTATGATTCGGTGAAGTAAAGAGTCACTACTAGGCATTAAGTAAACATATACCATTATTGGTTATTATGTGCTCTCTCCAAAATCAAAAAGTCTTTTGTTTTAATTAACATAATTCCATTCCTATTAGCAAAAAACATTAAATCTTCAAGAATGTTGTTAAGAGAATAATGAATGATTTGAATAGAAAATCCCTTTTTCTGCTTAATTATCGCTCCTTTCGTAGAGCAGCCAAAACGTTTAAAGCTGATTTGCATTATTTGAGAGAGTTGAATTTTTTTCTTATAAAGGGATATTCCTATGCATCGAATTTGATAGCTTATTACTTCGTCAGTAATGGTGACTTTATATTGGAGAAAAAAAGATAGGCTAAAAAATAGGATAAGTGTAAGTTGAAAGAAAAGTAACCAGGCGGGAGAAGACAAAGATAGAGAGAACGTAACTAGTGCTAGCATAATGATTAAGAAGCTTCTTGGGGTTTTTCTGTAATACTCCAAATTAATTCCTCCTATTACTATTTATCTTTATTACGGATATACTGTCAGCTTAGTTTTATTTTCTGTTTTGAATAATAGTGTCAGGCACTTTATATGGACAAATGTCTTTTACAGGTGCCTGACACTTTGTTATTTATCTATTAGAGAATTAAGTAAAGGACATAAATAAAACGGCGAAAATAAATAGGATAAGTAGTAAATGAAAAATAATTGCTAATATGAGTATAATCCATCCTAATAATTTTTTATCTGTTCTAATCCAATAAATAGAAAGTGTTATTATTCCGAATATAAAGCCCAGTATTCCCCAAAGGACAGGATTTTTTCCGTGCTTTTTAGAATCTATTACCAAATAAATGGTTATTAAAATATTTATTACCGAATATAAAGAAAGCTCCATAATGAACAACCTCCTCTTTACTTTTTTATATTGTATTCGAATAAATTTTAATAAATGTCTAGCATTAATTATACAAGAAGAAATGGAAATTTCATCTTTATTAATGATTGTGATGTGTTTTTTCTAAGAAAACACACAAAGTCCCTCCTGTTAATATACTATTCCCCGATATATACGCATCTTTTGTAAGGAAGGTTTCAATTTTGCCCATAAACCGGTAAGTAAGATAATGTACAGATGGTCTTCCCTTCTTTTTTTATGCTGTGAAACCTTAAATCGCTTTTCATTTCAGTCACTGAGTGTGAAAAATCACTTTATCTCTTATTCAGAAAAAACGAGGCTTGGCGGAATATCTATCTATAGCTCAACCGTTAGGTAAACATAGATGCATAAATATTGTTTTCAGTAATCAAAAATGTAGTTTATAGCAGTATGTTTAATGAATAAAAAAAGCCTGAATATACAAAAAATGCATAATAGTTGTATATTTAGGTTCTTGAATTTTATCCCACTCTTAACGCCCCAGTTCGAGCTGCGGAAAATCGAGAATGATAGGTGTTGAAACTCTCCTGTAAAGGTCCGTTAAGGGCGACTAACCATCAGTGGGGGATGAATAAAAAAACTTACTGATATAATTTTTTAATACGTTAGTATCAGGAAGCTTATCTGAAACAAGATATTAGACGTCATTATGTATTCACTTTTCTCAGTGTTCACATCTAACGATAACAACATTATTCTTCTCATAAAAATTATCCTATCCATTCTTCCTACTAATAAAAGAATCCTTATTCACTTATCGAATGATCCAAGTATATACAGTTTCATAAATGTGTATAAATATTAGCGTTTATGCAGTTGCTTTTTTGAATTTTTATTCAAGTGTATTAATAAAAGTACTTGCGAAAAGTATATCAATTAATTGCTGGAAATTGATATGCAGTCCATTTACATATTATCATCTTCCAGTATCTCGAAGAACAAAAGAAGTTCATTAAATCGTCAAATTTTAGGTCTTTTTTTTCTCAAAAAGCAGATATAATGGAATTATAAAAGGAGTATATAATATACTTCTTTTGTATGAATAGGGATGTGACTAGTAATATTAACAAAGTACTTAGAATATTAACAATTTATTTTTTTATGTGACATTATGTGATTTATTTCACAAATGAATTCACCTTACTAGATGAATCTTGGAGGTACAAATATGAAAAAGCAATTAGTTATGATTGGAAACGGAATGGCGGGAGTACGGACAATTGAAGAGATATTGAAGCGGAATGCTGATCTTTTTGAAATCACGATTATTGGAGATGAACCTTATCCAAACTATAATCGCATTATGCTTTCAAATGTTTTACAAGGGAAAACAACTGTAAATGACATTAATATTAACGACTGGAATTGGTATCAAGACAATCATATTAATCTATTAACAGGTGAAAAAGCGATAAAGATTGAGAGAGAAGAGAAAAAGATAATCACAGATAAAGGGAAGACGATTGAATATGATGAACTTATCCTCGCAACAGGATCTAGTGCCTTTATTTTACCGTTACCTGGAAGTGAGTTAGAAGGTGTAATTGGTTTTAGAACGATTGATGATACGGAAAAAATGATGGAAACAGCAAAACATTATAAAAAAGCGGTTGTTATCGGTGGAGGTTTATTAGGACTAGAAGCAGCAAGAGGGTTAATTGACCGTGGTATGGAAGTTCATGTTGTTCATTTATTGCCGACTTTAATGGAGCAACAGTTAGATGCTGCTGCAGCAAATCTTCTTAGAAAAGATTTAGAAGCACAAGGTATGAAGTTTTTAATGGAAAAGCAGACAGCCGAAATATATGGAGACAATCGTGTGAAGGGATTAAAATTTACAGATGGTACTAACATTGAGTGTGATCTTGTTGTGATGGCCGTAGGAATTCGACCAAATGTGGCGATTGCCCGTGAGGCAGGATTAAAAGTGAATCGTGCCATTCTTGTAAATGATCATATGGTAACATCTGATCCATCTATCTTTGCAGTAGGAGAGTGCGCGGAACATAATGGAATTGCATATGGATTAGTTGCTCCTTTATATGAACAAGGAATGGCACTTGCGGAATGTATTACTGGAGGAAATGGAAAAGGATACCAAGGATCGATTCTTTCTACTCAATTGAAAGTTGCAGGCTGTGACTTATTCTCAGGGGGGAAAATTCATGAAGATGAGAATACAGAAGCCATTATTGTTCATGACCAATTTGCAAAAGTATATAAAAAGATTTTAGTAACAGAAAACAAAATTGTTGGAATTGTCTTATATGGAGATGCTTCAGATGGTAATCGTCTCTTTAATATGCTGAAAAAACAAGCGGATATTAGTGAATATACAAGTTCATCTGTTTTAAGTAAGAGTGGTCAGGACTCAGAAGAAGATTTAGTAGCAAGTATGAGTGCAGATGATACAGTGTGCGGCTGTAATGGAGTAACAAAAGGTACGATTGTCCATTCTATCTTAGAGCAAGGATTGACTACTTTTGAAGAAGTGAAGGGATGTACAAAAGCTGGTGGATCTTGTGGGAAATGTAAACCAATGGTTGAAAGTATTTTAGCACATACGCTTGGCGACAGTTTCGATGCTTCTATTCAAAAAACAGGCATGTGCAGTTGTACAACACTTACTCGTGATGAAGTAGTAGCACAAATAAAGGAAAAGCAACTTAAGTCTCCAAAAGAAGTAAGAATGGTGCTTGAATTTTCAAATGAGGAAGGTTGTTCTAAATGTCGTCCAGCACTAAACTATTATATGCGCATGCTGTTCCCAGAAGAGTATGAGGATGATAAAGCATCAAGATTTGTAAATGAAAAAATGGAAGGGAACATTCAAAAAGACGGTACATTCTCTATTATTCCTCGTATGTATGGGGGAACAACCACTGCAGAAGATTTAGTGAAAATAGGAGAAGTAGCGAAAAAATATAATGTGCCATTAGTAAAAATTACAGGTGCGAGTCGTATCGGATTGTACGGTGTAAAGAAAGAGGACGTACCACATGTATGGGAAGAGTTAGGGATGCGTTCTGGTTATGCCTATTCTAAATCCCTTCGTAACGTAAAATCATGTGTTGGTTCAAGATTTTGCCGCTTTGGAACACAGGATTCACTCGGACTTGGTATTAAATTAGAACAAGCAATTGAAATGGTCGATACTCCACATAAAATGAAAATGGGGGTAACTGGCTGTCCACGAAACTGTGCAGAAGTACTTACAAAAGACTTTGGCGTTATATGTGTAGAAAATGGCTATCAATTATATATTGGTGGTAATGGTGGAACAGAAGTTCGCGAATGTGATAGCTTAACTACAGTGAAAACGGAAAAAGAAGTCATTACGATGGCGAAGGCTTATGTTCAATATTACAGAGAAAATGCTAATTATGGAGAAAGAACAGCTCCTTGGGTGGAACGTATGGGCGTTGATACAGTTAAAGAAACATTATTAAACGCAGAAAATGTTGAACAGTTTGTAAGTAGATTTGAAAAAGCAAAAACAACATACGAAGAAGCTTGGTCTTCTGTCCTAAACGATCAGACGAAGAGAGAAATGTATGAAGTGATAAAAGGATAATATTGGAGAATAAAATGGAGGGTATACATGATGACGGCAACTTTAGAGTGGAATAAGATTATGAAACTAGCTGATTTACCTAAACAAATTGGTAAAGAGGTTCATTTAAAAGGAAAATCAATTGCTTTATTTCATCTTTCAAATGGAGATGTTAGAGCCATTGCAAACAGCTGTCCCCATCAAAATGGGCCGTTGGCAGAAGGAATTGTATCAGGCGAATTTGTCTTCTGTCCACTGCATGATTGGAAAATTTCTTTAGTCACAGGCGAAGTCCAAAAACCGGATAATGGCTGTGTCGAGGTTTATGAAACAAAAATAAAAGATGACGATATTTATATAATGGTGTAAGAGATGAATACGAACAAGGGGTATGTAGCATTTGTCGGAGCAGGACCTGGGGATATTGGATTAATTACAAATAAGGGGATAGAGTGTTTAAAAAAAGCAGATGTTGTATTGTATGATCGCCTTGCGAATCCACGATTATTACGTTTTACAAGCAAGGATTGTACGTTTATCTATTGTGGTAAGCTACCAAACAATCACATTATGCGACAAGAAAAGATTAATGAAACATTAGTGGCAGAAGCGTTAAAAGGAAAATATGTTGTCCGGTTAAAAGGGGGAGATCCTTCTGTTTTTGGAAGAGTAGGAGAAGAAGCAGAAGCTATTACAAAATATGATATTCCTTTTGAAATAGTACCGGGTGTGACATCAAGCATTGCAGCTAGTGCATATGCAGGCATTCCAGTAACGCACCGAGATTATAGTACTAGTTTTACGATTCGAACAGGGCATGCTTGTAAGAAAAATGAGGCTGCTATTCATCATGAACCTAAGCAAGAAGCGATAGGAGATACAATTGCCTATTATATGGGGGTGAAAGGTTTACCGGGAATTTGTGAGAATTTATTAGCTCAAGGTAAGTCTAACGATACAAAAGTAGCTGTTATTGAGTGGGCAACTCTCGGAAAACAACGAGTAGTCGAGGGAACCTTAAAAACAATTGTAGAAAAGGTAAAGGAAGCGAAGCTTGGAAATCCAGCCTTAACGATAATTGGTGATGTTGTACAGCTTAGATCTTCTATTGCATGGTTTGAGAAAAAAGCCTTTTATCAAAGGAAATTATTAATTGCCAAAAGCTCATCAGAAGAAAGTTTGCTAGAAAGATATTTTTCCAAAAATGGTGCAGAGGCTTATGCCTTCCCTGCTTTAAAAGCTATCGCGCATTCTTACACAACCGAGGAACTACAATTGATAGTAAATGCTGAAAGATTGATTTTTGCTTCTGTAGAAGGAGTGGAATTCGTGTTTTCCCAGTTGTTTAAGGCAGATTATGACTTGCGTGATCTCCCTAGACAGATAGAACACTTATCTGTTAAAACGCGTAAGGAATTGGAGAAAAGGGGAATTCGCAGCATAAAGGCATCTTATGACAAAAGAAGTGCTATTTTTATAGGAAATGAACGAACAATCGAAAAACAAATATTTTCAGATAATCTGCTAGCATTACCTAGTCATACTATTCAAATAGATGAACGTTTTCATGAAGTAAATGAACGCTTGTTGACAGAAGATTGTTGGGAAACGGTTATTTTTCCAAATAAACGATCTGTGGATTTGTTTTTACAAGAATGGCATAAATTTAGTAACCGGAATCCAATGGAACTTTCCTTTGCGGCAATCGGCCAATCTGTGAAGGAGTATGCTGTTAAGCAGGGGTTTAATCATATAGATGAGCAGGTCCAACAAGAACTAGATAACCAGGATTGGAAGCGTGAATGCTAATGGATGCAGTTGTATATATTGGCCATGGTAGCCGCATAATGGAAGGAAATAAACAATTCATAGCATTTATCGAAGAAGTAAAAAAAGAAATAAATATATCCGTACAAGAAATTGCTTTTTTAGAACTGGCATCACCATCAATTGATGAAACAATGGAAAAAGTAATCAGGGCTGGAGCAAGGGATGTTCTCGTTGTACCTGTTCTTTTGTTTGCAGCAGCCCATTTTAAAAGAGATATACCAGAAGAATTACTGGCAGTGAAAGAAAGATTTCCCGAAGTCAGCTTTTATGTTTCAAAGCCATTTGATCTCCATCCGAAAATGATCGACTTAGTTCTGAAAAGAATAGAAGAAAAACGATTGAAAAATGATGGGGCAATTTTATTAGTGGGAAGAGGCAGTAGTGATCCAGAACCAATTGGGAAGCTTAAGGAAATAAGCAAGCATGTCCAGCAAAAATTAGATTGTTCTGTATATCCAGCTTTTTTAACAGCAGGCCAGCCTGGGTTTATTGATGAATTGGAAAAGCTTCAATTGGAATATAACAAGATTTATGTTGTTCCGTATTTACTTTTTACGGGAAGGTTATTAAAAAGAATGGAGAGCAAAATTGAAAACAGTGAAAAAGAAGTTATACTTTGTCATCCATTAAAGTACGATTGCTTCATGAAGGAAGTATTGGTAGAAAGAATGGAAGAGCAATTAATGAGTCTTGTAAAGGAATGCTTGGTTTAAATTATATGTAGAGGAGTGTTGTTATGAAAGAAGTTATTACTGCATTTAGTAATACGGCATTAATGAAAAGGAATGCTTTAAATACAAGTAAAAAGAAGTATTTAGTTGGTTCTATGCTTGCTGGTTTTTTTGTTGGGTTAGGAATTATTCTTATTTTTACAATTGGTGGGTTACTCGGCGCAACTGGATTTGCAGGCACGAAAATTATAATGGGAGTTTCATTTGGGATTGCATTAAGTTTAGTTATTATGGCAGGCGCTGACTTATTTACTGGTAATAATATGGTGATGACAATTGGCATGCTAGAGAATAAAGTTACCTGGAAAGATACCGGCAAAGTATGGGGATATAGTTATATTGGCAACTTTATTGGGTCTATTATAGTAGCGTTATTATTTAGTTATTCAGGTTTGGCTGTTGGAGGAGTAGCTGAATTTATAACTAACGGAGCGGCAGCGAAAATGAATGCTCCTTTTATGGAATTACTGATTCGTGGAATTCTTTGTAATATTCTCGTTTGTTTAGCAGTTTGGTGTTCTGTAAAATTAAAGGATGAAACAGCAAAATTAATTATGATCTTTTGGTGTCTCTTCGCTTTTATTACATCAGGATTTGAACATAGTGTCGCAAATATGACGTTATTGTCTATTGCACTTATCATTCCTCACCCTGATACAGTATCTATTGGTGGAATGTTTGCAAATTTATTGCCAGTGACCATTGGAAATATTATCGGTGGAGCTATTTTTGTAGGAGCTGCCTATTGGTATCATATTTCGGAGAAGACACAAGCAGTGGTTAAATCTTTTAAAAAAGAAGCTTAATTTTATCTGTTTATGTGAAAAAAATCACAAAAAGAGCTATCTCGAAAGTGATATGATCCAATAAAGTTATATTTTTAGGCAAAATTAAAAGATCTGAGTCCGGTATTCTACAGGACTCAGATCTTTTAATTTTGCCTTCATTCTTTTGTGAGTGTATGATGCTAATCATCTTTCAAAATCCCCGGTATTTTCAAACTCTTGCAGGTAAAGGTCCGATAAGTGCAACCAATCATCAGTGGGAGATGAGGAAAAACTCCCACTGATAGAAGCATTCTTTATAATGGTGGGTTTTTGACACCTAATTGAATCCAATCTTCTTTGGGAGGTCCATAAACTCCAAATGGTTTCAATTCAGCCTGACGCATAAGAACGGTAATTTGGCCACGGTGATGAACAATATGCTTGATTAATCCCATTAGGATGGAGGCATTTGTTTCTTGTCTTCCAAAGGCATCTTGTATTTGTTTCAGAGAGTCATCAGTCCATTGATCTTCCATAACTTTAGCAGCATTAACACTTACTTTATTAAAGGTTTCCGCAATTTCTTTTGCTGAAGTTGGAATATTTTCCGCATTTTTTACTTCCTCTATCTTCAACCCAAATTCAGCCAAGTATTCTGGAATAGTTATTGTTAAATGCCATGCAATTCTTCCTATATTGCGACCTTCTTGATAAACTTGTTGTTTCAATGAATCATCAGTCAAACCATTTAATACGTTTTGCGTTAATACAGCTTCTTTGTTCCATTCTTTAATAAAGTCTGAAATGGTCATATACATGTAAATTCCTCCATTATTTATATTTAAAGATACATCATGAAATAATTGTTCTTTTCATTCAATTTCCATCCTCCTTATTCTTTATCTATTTGTGATTATATATTATAATAGTGACAGTTTATGTCACTGTTTCTTTTTGGAGGAATACATGTCACGAGCAAAAAGATTAAATGAAATGATTATGATGGTTAATCGAAGAAAACGATTTACGGTTAGAGAATTAGCCCAAGAATTTGGAGTATCAAAAAGAACTATCCTGAGAGATTTACAAGAATTAAGTGAGATGGGAGTTCCATTATATTCAGAAGTAGGTCCACATGGAGGGTATCAAGTCTTAAATGAAAGAATTCTTCCACCAATAGTATTTAGTGAGGATGAAGCTGTCTCTATATTTTTTGCCATTCATGCATTACGGCATTACATATCTCTTCCTTTTGATATGGAGTATGAATCAATAAAAAAGAAGTTTTACTTAAATCTTTCCGGTGATATTAGAGATACAATTGATAAAATGCAAAATAGAGTTGATTTTGTATCTGTGCCTCAACAAGAAAAAATTCCATTTTTAAAAGAGTTACTAGATGCGGCAGTGCACCAAAAAGTTTTAATAATTAGTTATGAAACAAGTGGAAAGACCAGTTTAAGAAGCATTCAACCAATTGGTATTTATGCAAAGGAAGGAAAATGGTATTGTCCTTCCTATTGCCTTTTTAGAGAAGATTATCGAGTTTTCCGTTGTGATCGTATAAAATCTGTAGAATTTGATGAAAAAAATGGTCCTATTGATTTATCTAATATTAACTTAAAGAATCGTTTTTCCATTCTTAATCCTGATAAGGACATGATGGAATTATATGTAGAGTTCACTAAAAATGGAGTAGAGAAATTTGAATCTGTTAATTGGCCAAATATCCATTTAAGAAAAAGAGAAGATGGATCTGGATTTATAAAAGGTATAATTGCAAAAAATGATATTAACTTTTTTTCAAACTACTTTATTACATATGGAGAAAATGCGTTTATAAAAGAGCCTTTGGAATTAATCGAAAGTACAAAAGAAATATTAAACAAAGTATTAAATCAGTATAACTAAGAGCTTGACCTTATCAAGTTCTTTTTTATCCCACTCTTAACGGACAGTAAGACTCAACCGTAAGCTTATGAGAATACGAGGAAGCTAGGTGGGAGATCAACTGTCCGTAAAGGTCCGATTGGTTCAACTAACCATCAGTGGGGGAGGCAGGAAAAACCCCACTGATGGAAGTTTCACTTTATTCTTATTACCTATATTTTGTAAATAGTCCCTGTATATTGAGTACCCCTCTAAGGTTGTTTGGATAGTGAATTTCTGCCGATTTATTTTTGTCCATATTCACGATTTTTGCTAAACCTCTACTGATTATAGTTTTAATTCATTATCGGAATATACATAAACAAAGTCTAACTATTTATGTAGTTAACCGCTGTTTAGCAATAAATGTTTATTTTTTTACAAATAAAAACTAGCTCAGTTCTAACAATCCATCCTTATAAGAAGTATGAGTTTGATAATTATCCTTTGGAAAAATAAACGTCCAAGGCATACTAACATGAGGGGGGATGACGAGATCAGGAAATGTGAAGGCCTGTTCTGCAACGACCTTTCCTTTTAATCTATATTGCAATCTAGTTTGATTAAATAATAGTTGGTTTTTCGTAAAATTATGGACTAATACAGACACGAGCAAGGCATCTTTATGATTAATCGCTTCTCGGATAGGGGAGAAGATAACACTCGTGCTGTTTAAACTTTTAGTCTCTTGAAAGATTTTTTCTATATTTTGTCGATCCTGAGGTGCCAGTTGTTTATCCCAGGAAGATTCAAATTGTAATTGCTGCATCCACAAAACCACCTTTTGAAGTGAGTGTATCATAAGCCGATAAAAGAATCTATTAATGATCCCTTCATTACACTAGTCATTTATTCTTCTTAGACAGTAAATTTAAGAGAAATTCACATCCGAAAGCTACTAATAATCCAGACCAAAAAATCACCGTCAAGCTAAAAGGTTCTTTATTGAACAGCAAGGAGCAGGTATAGTTGATAAATAATAATAGTAGAAAGGTGTAAAACCCAAGTATTGCTCCTTTTCTCCAATTAATCACTTCTACTTTTGACATATTTCTGAAAAATTTCAATCTAACACTCCTCATAAACTTATGTCATTCCTAGTATTTTATCATGAAGATAAATTTGATTTACTTTAATCTTCACTATCTATTTTTCTACTGAAAAAATTCACTCTAAACAGAACAAGTGTTTTGGTGTAGAATAGTAATGTTGCAAAAACTATTAAATATTAGAGGTGTAATCAACTTGAATGGAACATCACACGCTGTAATTGGATCAGCGACAGGATTTATTGTTGCTAATGCGGTGCAATCCACACCATCAGAGACACTTTTGTTCGTCTCTTTAGGGGCGATTTCTGGATTAATTCCTGATCTTGATATTGACGGGAAACTTCGTGGGAAAATTACTTTACCCCACCAAATGATTCAACTGTCTGCACAAGTCATCGGAATAATGATGATCCTATATAGTATCTTTGAAAAAACGGCAGGAGAGAGGTGGATGGGTGTCGGAATTGGTATATTGATTTTATTTATCGCATCTTTGATTAAACGAAAACATATGCTAACAATTACTGGTATCGCTGTTCTGATTGGCGGAATATCTGTAGAAGAGCGATGGATTATTCTTCTAGGAATCTATATTATGATTGCCTCATTTACCTCTCATCGAAGTTATACGCATTCTATTTTAGGCGTTGTTTACTTTGGAATAATTGCCGCAGATTTAGAGACTTCACTTGGGATTAACGGATTGTTCTATACCTGTATTGGAGGATACATAAGTCATCTACTAGCAGATTTAAAAATACTACCATTTAATAAACGCGGAGTTAAACTGTTCTTACCATTATCATCGAAAGAATTATAATAGATTTATAGATGACAGGAATCAGAGGGACGGTTCTACTGAAGACATTTTTAATTGGGAATCAGAAGAACCGTCCCTTGATTCCCTTGCTTTTTTTTATTAATGGGTTTATTATATAAATCGTAATCATTACGATTTGTGTAGGGTTAAAAAAAAGGAGTGAGGAAATGAGAAAAATACCGGTAACTGTGTTAAGTGGTTATTTAGGAGCTGGAAAGACAACATTGCTGAATCATATTTTACATAATCGAAATGGACTGAAGGTTGCAGTAATTGTGAATGATATGAGTGAGGTAAATATTGATAGTGAATTAGTGCAAACAAAGGGTGGTTTTTCCCGGACAGAAGAGAAGCTTGTGGAAATGTCAAATGGATGTATTTACTGCACATTGCGTGAAGATTTGCTTGTAGAAGTGGAGAGGCTAGCGACTGAAGGCAATATTGATTATATTTTAATTGAATCATCTGGAATCAGTGAACCTATTCCGGTTGCACAAACTTTTTCTTACATAGATGAAGAGATGGGAATTGATTTAACTAAATTTTGTAAATTGGATACGATGGTAACAGTAGTTGATGCAAATCGTTTTTGGCATGATTACGAATCTGGAGACTCTTTGCTTGACCGAAAAGAAGCAGTTGGGGCTGAAGACGATAGAAATGTTGCCGATTTATTAATCGATCAAATAGAGTTCTGTGATGTGCTAATTCTTAACAAATGTGATTTAGTAGCAGCAGATGATTTGGATAAATTAGAACAGGTTATTAGAACGTTACAGCCAGTTGCCAGAATCATTCGTACAGTGAATAGCGAAATAGATCCACAAGAAATCCTAGATACGAACCTTTTTGATTTTGATCGAGCAAGTGAGTCTGCAGGTTGGTTACGAGAATTAAATATTGGTCCAAGCATGCATACACCAGAAACAGAGGAATACGGTATTAGCTCGTTTGTTTACTCAATTAAAAGACCGTTTCACTCGGAACGTTTTAATGATTGGTGTCATTCAATGCCACTTTCAATTGTAAGAGCGAAAGGAATAGCTTGGTGTGCGACTAGAAATAATCTTGCTTTGCTGTTATCTCAAGCAGGGCCTTCAGTGACTATCGAGCCTATTTCTTACTGGGTTGCATCACTTCCAGAGGCTAGACAACAGGACATTCTCAGCGTTAATCCGTCTTTGAGAGAAAATTGGGACCCTCAATTTGGTGATAGACATACAAAGCTTGTGTTTATTGGAATGGATTTAAATGTGGAGCTTATCAAAAAGGAACTGGATGAATGTTTATTAACGGAAGAAGAGTTTCATGGAGATTGGCACCAATTAAGAGATCCATTTTATTGGCAGCTCCAAGCAAGATAGATGATGAATGGAAGCAGAAAACTTGCAAATCGTAATGGTTTCGTTTTATGATAGATAAGTGTTTTTGAAAGGCTGTTTTCTAAAGGATTGTTGTTTTTTCAATAGAAAAAAAAGAATTAGTTGGAAAAATGGAGCAGCCGGAATACACGTAGACTCCCTCCAGAAAAGTTGATACACCAACGATTACAGCTGTTTTATTGGTATTAAAAAATTTTTTTCATGGTCTTTTTCTAGTTGTTTTATCCAGTAATAATAATATTTGGAAAGTAAGAGGACGCTTCGCTAGAGCCAACAGGGATTTATTGACATATGAACAATTATTAGATGCACCCTTTGATC
>Ga0209463_1000569_pt1 | contig 27294 bp, 18 predicted proteins | sample AgamicMgSfrz_FD_187169 | JGI IMG/M metagenome (GOLD analysis project Ga0209463, IMG submission 187169) | Agave microbial communities from Guanajuato, Mexico - Mg.Sf.rz (SPAdes) (version 2) | ecosystem: Host-associated > Plants > Phyllosphere > Phylloplane/Leaf | place: Guanajuato, Mexico... | reverse complement strand
GTGTTCGCCAGACCGTCTCGGAGGCCGAATCTTTAAACATGATTTATGGGGAGAATGAACACGGCCCATACCAGACCCTCAATCAACAGGAAGACCATTGGCCGTTTCATGTACTGGATGTTCGCGACGAACAGGATCCCCATGCGTCAGCTATGGCCTGGATGCACCAGGATCTCGCCAGACCCGTCCATCTTGCTACAGGACCGGTATTTACGGAAGCATTGTTCCAAGTAAGCGAAGGTTGCTACTACTGGTACCAGCGCGTTCATCATATTGCGATTGACGGATACGGCGTCTCGCTAATTACCCGCAGGGTAGCAAGTCTGTATACAGCCAGGATAAACGGTGGGTCAGGGGCGAGTGTCATGGAAACACGAGCATTTGGCCCGCTGTCCTCCGTTATTCAGGAGGATGAGGCTTATCATGAGTCTGCTGCAAGGGAGCAGGATCGCACGTTTTGGCTGGATCGATATGCAGATGAACCGGACGTCGTAAGTTTGAGTGAGAAGGCTTCACGCACAGCGGACCATTTTCTGCGGCGGAGTATTGAATTTGTGCAGTCCGATCGGGATCGCCTACAGACTGCAGCTTCCCGATACGGGGTGACCTGGCCTGACCTGTTTATTGCAGCAGCAGCCATTTATGTGCATCGGATCACCGGCACGCGAGATGTGGTTTTGGCTTTGCCTGTCATGTGCAGGCTGGGCTCCGCAGCCTTGCGCGTTCCAGGCATGGTTATGAACGTGCTTCCGCTTAGGCTGAAGGTTGAGCCAGACATGCGTATATCTGCTTTGGCCGAGCAGATTGTGCAGGAGATCCGGGCTGTTCGCAAGCATCAACGTTACCGGCACCAGGATCTGCGGCGTGATCTGAAGCTGCTGGGGGAGAATCGCCGACTATTCGGACCGATGATCAATGTCATGCCATTCCATCATGAGCTGAATTTTGCGGGTCAGCGTGGGATGATTTATAACCTGTCTACGGGTCCGGTCGATGACCTATCCATTCATGTCGTTGACCAAGGGCATGGTCATGGACTTCGAATTGACTTTGATGCCAACCCTTCCGTCTACAGCGAATCGGACTTGGTGAATCATCAGCTCCGTTATATGCAGCTGCTGAATTCAATGATGCAGGAAGGAATCGAAGAGCAGTACGTAGGTCAAATGGAAGTGCTGATTCCTGAAGAACGTGACCAGGTCCTGAACGAGTGGAATCAGACACAGCACACGGTTCCTGAACGGAATTCGGCGGCCATGTTCGAACAGCAGGTTCGCCGCACCCCATCTGCCATGGCCGCAACGTTTGAAGGCGAATCTCTGACGTATGCCGAGCTGAATGAGCGTTCAAACCGTCTGGCTCACGAGCTGATTCAGCACTACCAGGTAGGACCAGAGCAGATCGTAGCCATTGCTTTGCCGCGGTCTCTCGAGGTTGTGGTTGCCATTCTGGCTGTTCATAAGACGGGAGCAGCTTACCTTCCACTGGACCCGGATTACCCTGAAGAGAGACTGACCTACATGCTTGAGGATGCCAGACCGGCATGTCTGATTACGGTTAAGCACAATCTGTACGATTTGCCGAAAATGTCTGATGTCCCCATGTTGGCCCTGGATGATCCGAAGGTTGCGGCAAGAGTAGGCCGTCAGTCCGGCAGCAATCCGGAACCAGAGGACCTCACAAAAGCTGCTTCGCAGCTGAATCCCTCTTATATCATCTATACTTCGGGATCAACGGGTAAACCGAAAGGTGTCGCTGTTACCCATCTGGGTCTGGCGAATCTGCTGGAAGATATGAAGCTAAGACTGCGGGTGGGTACGCAGGATCGCTGGTTATCGGTCACCACGATTGCTTTTGACATTTCTGTGCTGGAAGTGTTTCTGCCCCTTACGACAGGAGCAAGGCTGGATATAGCCCGCAAAGAAACCATCCTAGATCCGGTGGCGCTGGCTGCCCAGATGAGACGGCTAGGGACAACAATCATGCAGGCCACGCCAACGTTGTGGCAGTCTCTGGTGACCAGCAAGCCTGGGTCGTTTGATGGTCTAACGGTCATTACCGGTGGTGAGGCTCTCTCCGAAGAACTGAAGCTCTCTTTGCAGGAGATGGGATGTCACGTTAACAACCAGTACGGACCGACGGAGACTACGATTTATTCAACGGCTGCCGCCATGAAGCCTGAATCAACGGGCAAACCTTCGATTGGCAGACCGGTTCGAAACACGCAACTATACGTGCTGGATGGGGGGCTGAATCCAGTTCCTCCTGGTGTAACCGGAGAATTATATATCGCGGGAGACGGGCTGGCACGAGGTTACTTGGGAAGACCTGACCTGACTGCCGAGCGATTTGTTGCGAATCCCTTCGGACAAGCAGGCAGCCGCATGTATCGTACAGGAGACTTGGCGAAGTGGCTGCCGGATGGATCGATTGATTATTTGGGCAGGGCGGATCACCAGATCAAAATTAGAGGTTTCCGCATCGAATTGGGTGAGATAGAATCCGTCATTTCCAGATATCCGGGCGTAGCCCAGGTTACTGTTATGGCACGTGAGGATCAACCGGGGAATCAGCGGCTGGCCGCCTATGTCGTTGCAAATTCCGAATACACGTCAGGCCTGGATCTGTCGTTGCTTCGGGCACATGTGGCTGATGAACTGCCGGATTACATGGTCCCATCTGCATTCATGAACCTCACCGAAATGCCGCTGACTCCCAATAAAAAGATCGACCGCAAGCAGCTGCCTGTCCCTTCCGTGCTGTCTCATGCCAGTGGACGTGAGGCACGAACACCTCAAGAGGAGATGCTGTGCAATTTGTTCGCTGAAATTCTGGGTGTTGCTCGTGTAGGCATTGACGATGATTTCTTCGAACTGGGTGGTCATTCTCTCCTTGCAGGCCGTATAACGGCCCGGATTCGGGATGTGTTTGGCGCAGAGCTGAACATCGGCAATGTATTCGAGTCACCGACTGCAGCAGGCCTCGCCAAGAGACTGGACCAGGCGGGGTCAGTCAGACCAGGGATTCAGCCTGTTCCACGTCAAGGCGAGATTCCTCTGTCTTTCGCTCAGCGCCGATTGTGGTTCCTATATGGTTTGGATGGACCCAATCCCACGTACAATATTCCGCTTGTGGTACGGTTATCCGGCAAACTCGATGTACCTGCGCTTCAAGCCGCAGTTCAGGACATTGTCGATCGCCATGAGACGTTGAGAACGTTATATCCACCAGAGCTTGGTTCAGCAAGCCAGACCATTCTGGCTGCCGCGGACGTTCGCGTGAACTTACAAGTGAGATCTGCTGCAGAGAAAGATCTGGCTGAGCTTCTGTCAGAAGCTTCCCGTTACAGCTTCAAGCTCTCGAGCGAGCCAGGCATCCGTACGGAGCTGTTTACATCGGGTTCAGATGAGCATGTCCTGTTGTTACTGCTTCATCATATTGCCGGAGATGGCTGGTCCTTGTCGCCGTTGATGCGGGACTTGTCCCAAGCGTATAAGGCACGTGTTCAAGGGGCGGCGCCTTCCTGGGAACCTCTGCGTGTTCAATATGCCGATTACGCAGTATGGCAGGATCGACTGCTTGGAGATGAAGGCCAGCCGGACAGCCTGATTGCAAGGCAGCTTGAGTTCTGGAGCCGTCAGCTGGAAGGCTTGCCGGAACAGGTAACGTTTCCAGCCGATTATCCGCGTCCGGTTGTCTCCAGTTACCGGGGCGGAACGATCCCTTTTACCATTAGTCAGAAACTGCATGAGCAGCTCATGGCTATGGCCCGGGAAAACAAGGTCAGTCTCTTCATGGTTCTGCATGCGGTATTGTCGGTACTGCTTACACGCATGGGAGCGGGTACGGATATTGCGATTGGGACCCCGATTGCCGGTAGGAGCGACGATGCACTGGATGATGTAGTGGGCATGTTCATCAATACCCTTGTGCTGCGTACAGATACGTCCGGAGACCCAACGTTCCGGGAACTGCTGGCACGTGTGCGGGAAGTGGATCTGGCTGCTTATGAACATCAGGATCTGCCTTTTGAGCGTTTGGTTGAGGTGCTGAATCCTTCCAGGTCCCGCTCCAAACATCCACTCTTCCAGGTGATGCTGGTTCTGCAAAATACGCCAGACGTTCAGCTGGATCTGCCAGGTGTTGTATCCAAAACAAGTATGTATGGTGTGGGTTCCTCCAAATTCGATCTGACTGTGGAGCTCACGGAACAACGCGAACATAATGGTTCGCCTGCTGGAGTCGAAGGCGTGCTGGAGTACAGTACGGATCTTTTCCGGGAATCAACTGCAGCAGAACTGGTCGTCCGATTGATCCAGGTGCTGGAGGATGCCGTCCAGCTTACGGATGAGCGCATTAGCCGCTATAACGTGGTAACTCCCAAGGAATGTGCGCTGTTGGAGCAGCAATACATTGCTGCAGGGGATGAAACTTCTGTATCTGGCCTGACCATTGCTGAGCGCTTTGAAGTTCAGGTGGCGGCTACCCCGGATGCACCGGCAGTGAGCTTGGGGGACACGGTCATTAACTATAAAGAGCTCAATGCTAGAGCCAACAGGCTGGCGAAGTTGTTGATTGCAGAAGGTGTGGGTCCAGAGCAGATGGTTGCTCTCGCACTGCCTCGTTCCACTGAAATGGTGGTTGGTATTCTGGCTGTGTTAAAAGCAGGTGCGGCCTATCTTCCGCTTGATCCAAATTATCCATCAGACCGATTGATGCATATGCTGACAGACGCAGCTCCGAGCGTGATGATTACAAACGAGGAAGTAGCATCCCTGCTACCTCAGATGGAATCCGTACAATGGTTGAACCTGGACGACTCTCAAACCATTCAGCGGCTGTCTGTTCAAGATGAACGTAATCCCGCAGATGGTGAGCGCAATGGACGCGTATCTCATCTCAGTCCCGCTTATATGATCTATACCTCGGGTTCCACAGGCAAACCAAAGGGAGTGGTTATTCCCCACGCCAATGTGATCCGGTTATTTGAGGCCACACAGCACTGGTTCCAGTTTGATGGCAGTGATGTATGGACGTTATTCCATTCTTATGCTTTTGATTTCTCGGTCTGGGAGATCTGGGGACCGCTGCTGCACGGGGGCCGGTTGGTCATTGTACCGCATGAGATTAGCCGCTCCCCAGGAGCCTTCCTGCAGCTGCTTGCCGAGCAAGAGGTAACGGTACTGAACCAGACACCGTCGGCATTTTACCAGCTTATGCAGGCAGATCGGGAGCATCCGGAGTGGGGGCAGAAGCTTGGACTCCGTTACGTGATCTTTGGAGGAGAGGCACTGGAGCTAGGTCGGTTGGAGGACTGGTACAGTCGCCATTCAGATAACGCACCAAAATTGATTAATATGTATGGCATTACAGAGACCACCGTCCATGTCAGCTATCAGGAACTGTATGCGGGCAGTGCCGAAGAGGGAGCCAGCAGCTGGATCGGCTGCGCCATTCCGGATCTTCGGGTATATGTGCTGGATGATCATCTCCAGCCTGTGCCTGCAGGAGTGACGGGTGAGATGTACGTGGCCGGAGCAGGACTTGCCCGCGGGTATTGGGGCAGACCGGAACTGACGGCGGAGCGATTTGTTGCAGATCCATATGGACCGGCAGGAACACGCATGTATCGGACGGGGGATTTGGCCAAAAGACTTCATGATGGGTCACTCGATTATTTGGGCCGGGCGGATCAGCAGGTGAAAATACGCGGTTTCCGCATCGAGCTTGGCGAGATCGAAGCTGTGCTCATCAGGCATCCCGAGGTTGCACAAGCTGCGGTCATTGTCCGCGAGGACCAACCGGGGGATAAACGTCTTGTGGCGTATATCGTACCAGACTCGAAGACAGGTTCAGAACCAGAATCCGCTGTGCTTCGCCGTCATGCGTCAGCGAGTCTGCCTGATTACATGGTTCCATCAGCGGTGGTCACCATGGAGGCTATACCGCTCACTGCCAACGGCAAGCTGGACCGCAAGGCATTGCCTGTACCGGAAATGCAGCTGACTTCCGGTGGCCGGGCACCGCGCAATCCGCAAGAACAGATTTTGTGTGATCTGTTTGCCGAAGTGCTGGGATTGCGAAGTGTCAGCATTGATGATGGGTTCTTTGAACTGGGTGGACATTCCCTGCTCGCTGTTCGTTTGATGAGCCGAATCCGGGAGGCCATGGGCAAGGAACCGGGGATTGGCATCTTGTTTGAAACGGCAACGGTTGCCGGACTGGCCGAGAGGCTTGAAATGGATTCGGATACGGGAACAGGTTCGCTGCAAGTGCTGCTGCCTCTCCGGACTCACGGAGCTCACCTCCCGCTGTTCTGTGTTCATCCTGCCGGAGGATTAAGCTGGTGTTATGCCGGATTGATGAAACATCTGGGAATGGAATATCCGATTTACGGTTTGCAGGCTCGCGGCATTGCCCAGTACGAGGATCTTCCAGCTACGCTGGAGGACATGACAGCAGATTATATCCGTCATATGCGCTCCGTGCAGCCTGAGGGACCTTACCGTTTGCTGGGCTGGTCCCTTGGAGGCAATGTTGCTCAGGCCATGGCTGTGCAGCTTCAGTCGGAAGGGGAAGAGGTGGAATTTCTCGCCATGCTGGATGCATATCCGAGTCATTATCTTCCGATTCGCGGGGAACCGGATGAGGAAGAGGCGCTGACTGCCCTGCTTGCACTTGGCGGATACGATCCGGACAGTATAGGGGAAGGGCCGCTGGATATGGCAGCAGCCATGCGTATTCTGCGCAGTGAAGGTAGTGCACTGGCGAGCCTGGATGAGGAGACGATCATGAAACTGCGGAAAACCTATGAAAATTCCGTACGGATTCTGGGGGCATACACACCTTCCCGATTCGAAGGCGATCTGATCTTCTTCCGTTCTACCGTAATTCCGGACTGGTTTGACCCCATTGAACCAGAGATGTGGAATGCCTATATTGGAGGCCAAATGGAGCGGCATGATATTGCCTGCCGCCACAAGGATCTGTGTCAGCCTGGACCGCTGGCGGAAATATGCCAGACACTGACGGCCAAGCTGGAGATGTTGAATCAGCGCCAAGTTCATCTTAAATAGGAGGATAACCCGATGAGCAACCCTTTTGAACAGGAAGACAGCAATTATCTGGTACTAATTAATGAGGAAGGGCAGTATTCGCTCTGGCCTGCATCCATTCCGGTCCCTGCAGGCTGGACCCAGATGCTGGGCAAGGCCAAGCGCCGGGTGTGTCTTGATTACATTGCGGAGCAGTGGACGGACTTGAAGCCACTAAGCCTCTGCGATGAAACGGGAATGCCCGGGGTGGTTCAAGAGGCTGGCGGATAAGACTCCGGCTGCATCCCAAGGCAATTGTCAGTATCGTCTACGTCCTGGCGATGTTCCTGTCGCCATGGATGGGACGGGGCTGAACGTCGCACCGGGTCTGTTGAATAAATAATCAAAAATCCCTGGCTAATTTGCCAGGGATTTTGGTCTTTCTACATATCTACTATCTAACTATCTACAAGTTGAATCTAGAAAAACTTTAGTGCTAGCTTCTTTTAAAGTATAGGTTATGCTGCTGGGGCAATGATTTGAGTTCTCTCAAGAACCGCTTGAGATTCAGCATTTGCAGGGCGGTAGCCTTTTTCAAGCAATTCTTTAATATAAATCTTGTTGTAGACGAACGAGAATACGATTCCGCTAACCCAAGCCCCGAAACCAAAAGTGAAGACTCCGATAGCTGCAGCGATTAAAAACATAATAACAGCCCATTTCAAATCACCGCGGAACAGAGCAGGGAGAAACCCGAAAAATAATGTTGTCCAACTGAAACCAACCTTGACGTTTTTGGTCACACCCGCACTGTTTTGCAAAAAGATATGCATTTGTCCACTTCCTTCTAAAATAATGAATCGGAGAGAGAATCGGGGATCGACAAAAGTATGTAAGGTATAATCTAGTAATAAAAGCCTGATCTGTTTTACCTATTTCTCGTCCAAGTGGTTCTATAGTACCATTAATTGGACAAGATGTAATCATTTTTTTGAAACTTTACGTTTTAAAAAGGTGAAAAAAAGAAGGAAGGAATCAAATTCCCTCCTTCACATTAATAATGAATATAGATCCTCAATGGTAACCACATCAGGTTTGGCGGGGAGTTCCATTTCTACGGAACAAGCAGCTGCCAGCATATGGCCATCATCCAGACGCTGGCTGAGAAAACGATAGGTTGGTGCTTCAGGACAATGCCAGAATCCGTCCATGCCGCGCAGCATGGAGAAGGAATCAAGCGGCATGGATAATCCCATACCGATGGCCTTGATATAACTTTCTTTCAGCGTCCACAGTTGATAGAAGGTTTCCAGCTGCTGCTCTGCGGGTGCTGCTGCCAGATTGCGGCTCTCTACCGGAGAGAAGAAGCGTTCGGCAATCGTCATGTCGATGGGGGATATTTGCTCTACATCCACGCCCAGTGGATCATGACCTCCCGAAATTAATGCAACCCAATCACCGGAGTGGGATACATTGAAGGGCAGATCGGGATGGCTGATGAGCGAAGGCTTGCCGTAGGTATTGCGAATAAAAGAAAGATCCCCCGGTCTCGCACCAGTCAGCTTGCCCAATGTCACACGAGCCAACACTTCTCCCATTACCGAACGGTGGGCATCGGCCTGATGGACATAACGTGCCGCTTGCTGCCGCCGTTCATCCGAGACAAGTGCGAGGAACGAATCCCAACCTTCCTTGGGTACTTCTGCAGGAATGCGTAGAACTTGAACATTTATCATCATTTATCACCTGACGAGATATTCGGCATGTGCAGCAAATTTCCCTTTATATCCCTTTGTTCTCCCATTCCGCTGTTGCCTTCTTTTATCCCTGTTGCGTTCTCTTCCACTTATCATGCGCAACTCGAATGCGTTCCCACATCTCCACACGCTCCAGTTCACTGTAGCGTACCAACGGTTCATGAAAGACTCCGTCCAATAACTCCCTCCACTCGGTGTAGCTCTGTATTTCGGTTTTATGAATGCCTTCTGCGGTATGGGTTCGCAGCATGCATCCGCGCAGCTCGTTGCTGGCCGCAGCATCCCTCTGGCGAAGCAGGAAAACGTTATGCCATGGTGATTCGGCCGATTGACTGTAGAATTGATGTTTGGGGATGAATTCATCCAGGTTACGAAGCACCTCGGGTGCATAGTCTACGCCCTCACTGGGACCATGTGGTTCATATTCAAGCCGCCATCCATCAGAAGCAACGCTGGATGACATTAGGTTGTAGGTGAAAGGAGCTTCTCCATAGATCCCATAACGAAGTGGCAGGGGATTGAAAGGCATGCCGCCCAGGCCCACATCGACGATCCAGCGTTCGTTATCAGTTTCAGGTAGGAGTACGGACAGCCCAAGATGGAACGAGTTTACGCGTGGCTGTTCGCCATGGGGCTGGACTCCGGCACGATGCCACTGTACTTCATAGCCAAGTGAACGAAGCAGAATGCTGAATGCACCATTTAGATGAAAGCAGTACCCGCTGCGTTCTTGCAGAACAAGTCGGACTGAATTTGCAAGATCGATTCCCTCCGGCCGCTTGGTAAAGATATCTATCGTTTGCCATGAAAGGTACTGCACGTGTGCACGATGAACCTCTGACAAGTATTCCAATGTTGGCGGTTTAATATCATCAATGTGGATCCGTTTTAGATAGGATCTCCGTTCTGAATCTGTTAATGTGTTCAAGCGGAATCACCTCACATCAGTTAGTCGGCCATTTTAAAGGGAAGCAAAAGGCCATGATTTCATTGTAGGAGTGAATGATTAAAATGGATACTCAAGTTTACCCGAATTGTACCGGTACAATTGAGGCAGCACATAGGTAAAGATGAGGGATGAATTTCTTTTTTCAAGGGTATGTTAACCGTTTGGAGTGGATATAGGTTAGAATATAGATAGAAAGCAGGATTAGGAGATGGAAAAATGGCTAATGATGAAGTAATTTTGACACAGGAAGGCTTGGAAAAGCTGGAGGACGAACTGAGGGAATTGAAGACGGTAAAGCGTAAAGAGTTGGCTGAGCGTCTGAAGCTTGCGATCAGTTACGGTGACCTGAAGGAAAATAGTGAGTATCATTCAGCCAAAGATGATCAGGCATTTATGGAAACCCGCATTTTGATTCTGGAGAAGATGCTGACCAAGGCCAGAGTGATTAATTCGGACAACATCGACTCCAACAAGGTGAGCATTGGCTCAATCGTGCTGCTGAATGATATTGAATTCGCAGAGAAGATTGAATATCAACTGGTCGGTCCAGCCGAAGCTGATGTGGCGGATAACAAAATTTCCTACGAAAGCCCGCTCGGCAAGGAAATTATGGGCAAAGAAGTAGGCAGCGTCATTCATGTTAATGCACCGATGGGTGTCATCAAATATGAGTTGCTTGAGATCAGATCGAACTAACTACAGATCAAATAAGGGGTTACGTTGCTGCCATGTAAATGGCGAGCGTAATCCTTTTTTTTGTGCCAAAAAACAGTAATCTAGAAGGTTACCTGAAGTCTTTCTTATATGTAACATCGTGCAAGGGGATGGAGCGTCCATTTTTGTCCCATACTGGGATGTAGGTGGAATGATTAATAAAAATAACCTTTTTCTTGAATGTAAATAAATAACATTTCGATAAATTTCGATTTTCGCATGACCTGACACGAGGACTGTTATATAATTACGGGAAAACTTTAAAGTGATGGAGTAGATACGATGAATCAAAGTAAGTCAAACCTGGAGCAAGACAATACTGGCAAAGGTGAGCGCTTCTCACGCGCCGGGTTTATCCTAGCCGCCATCGGTAGTTCGGTTGGTCTGGGCAACATGTGGAAATTCCCCTATATTACGGGGGAAAATGGGGGAGCTGCGTTTTTCCTGCTCTTCATCGTCTGTCTATTGCTTATTGGTCTGCCCGTTCTGCTTGCAGAGCTTGCCATCGGGCGCAGCGGCAGAGGCAGTGCGGCTACAGCATTTATCAAGGCTGGTGGACATAAGGGATGGCTTGCAGCAGGATTACTGCAAGTACTGACACCGTTCATTATCCTTTCCTTCTACGTTATTATCGCAGGCTGGACGCTGCACTATGCTGTGACCTCTTTTAGCGGTACGTTGTTTGACAATCCGGATTATGCCGGGCAGTTTGGTTCCTTTGTAGGTGGATATTTGCCTATTCTGTGGCAGTTGATTTCGGTCCTGATTACAGGCTGGATCGTAGCCAAAGGGGTTTCCAACGGGATTGAGAAATTTAACAAGATCCTGATCCCGGCCATGCTGGTTCTGCTGATTATTCTTATGATTCGGGCAGTAACCCTGCCTGGAGCTGGTGCAGGGGTTTCCTTTTTCCTGAATCCTGATTTCTCACAGCTGACGACTGAATCTGCGCTGGTTGCGCTTGGACATGCCTTCTTCTCCCTGTCGCTCGGGATGGGTATTCTGGTCACTTACGGTTCCTACGTAGATAAAAATCAATCACTGGGTGGAGCCACTATCGCTGTCGGTGCGGGTGACCTGCTCTATGCGTTCATTGCAGGTCTGATCATTTTTCCAACGACGTTTTCATTTGGGATTGCACCGGACCAGGGGCCTTCGCTCATTTTCGTGGCTCTTCCAGCTGCGTTCTCGGCTATGCCGCTCGGATTCCTGTTTGGCGGACTGTTCTTCATCCTGCTGGCAATTGCAGCACTGACGTCTGCCGTATCCTTGCTTGAAGTTCCGGTGAAATATTTCATGGAACGTCTATCTTGGAGCAGAAGCCGTGCCGTATGGGTGATCTCGCTGGCTGTTTTTATCGTCGGCCTGCCTTCCGTACTCTCACTGGGTCTGCTGCCTGAATGGACCATTGGTTCGAAGAGTGTGTTCGACTGGATGGACTTTGTAGCGTCCAACATTCTGCTGCCAATTGGCGGATTGCTTGTGACCATTTTTGCGGGATACTTCTGGAAGAAGGCTGCGGAGGCTTCCGGCCTGAATGCTGGCTGGTTCCGGATTTGGCTGTTCATGCTGCGTTACGTGGCACCGATCCTGGTTGTGCTCGTGCTGCTGCACACATCCGGTATCATTCACTTCTAAACGCGAAGACCCGATAAAGGGAAACAGTGTGCATTGTGCAGATTTGCCATAGCTAAAACCTCTTGGAAGAAATGCAAAAGCCCTTGTGTTCGCTCGATAATTTTGGGACAATACAGAGTAGAGGTTTTTTGGTAGGACCGATAAGCCATATGCTTTTTGCGAAAAGAGGACTATACAATGAACAAATCATCCATTTATGGATTAACATTAGAGCAACTTCGTTCCTGGCTGCCGGAGCATGGGCAGAAGAAATCCCGTGCTTCCCGGATCTGGGAATGGTTATATCAAGAGCGCGTACATGATTTTCCCGAGATGTCTGATGTCCGCCAGGAATGTCTGGATGTCCTCTCTGAACACTTCACCATGAACTCGCTGAGTGAGCATGTGAAGCAGGAGTCGGCTGACGGTACGGTGAAATTTCTGCTGCGGATGCAGGACGGCAACCTGATTGAGACTGTATTGATGCGCCAAAAATACGGCCTGACTGTATGTGTAACCACTCAAGTAGGCTGTAATATTGGCTGCAGCTTCTGCGCGAGCGGGCTGATCAAGAAAAGCCGTGACTTGTCCGCAGGAGAAATTGTGGAACAGATTATGCACGTGCAGCGACACCTGGATGCAGCTGGCCAGGGCGAGCGGGTAACCAACGTGGTCGTGATGGGGATTGGCGAACCGTTTGACAATTTCCAGAACATGAGTGATTTCATTGAAGTCATCAAGGATCGTAAAGGACTGGCACTTGCTGCCAAGCGTATCACCGTATCCACAAGTGGATTGCCTGACAAGATCAAGGAATTTGCAGACAGCAGTTTGCAGGTTAATCTGGCGATCTCTTTGCACGCACCGAATAACGAACTGCGTACACATATCATGAAGATCAACCGGGCCTTCCCGATTGAACAGCTGATGGACGCGGTGGATTATTATTTGGCTACCACGAACAAACGCATCATGTTCGAATATATTCTGCTTCGGGATGTTAATGATCAACGGGAGCATGCGGCAGAACTTGCTGAACTGCTGTCCAGCCGTAAGAATATGGTCAGCGTCAATCTGATCCCATACAACCCGGTAGATGAGCATAGTCAATATCAGCGGAGTACGGAAGAATCGATTCTGGGCTTCTATGATACGCTTAAGAAAAATAACATCAACTCCACAGTACGTATGGAACACGGTACTGACATCGATGCGGCCTGCGGTCAATTGCGCAGTAAACAGATGAAAAATAATGCTGCCGAGTCACAGCCAGACCGTCTGGCTATGGGGTAATCCTCCCTTGAGATGATTGTTGCGGCACAGTATAGTGCACGTAGGCAAAACGCCTCCGTATCTCACTGAAAAAGTGGGTACAGAGGCGTTTTTTTAATATCTATTTGAGCTTTTTGGTCATTAACAGATGGGGAATGCCATCTTCCATAAACACATCGGAGGCTGCCGCATATCCAAGACGTTCGTAGAACCCGGAGGCTTGGACCTGTGCGTGAAGTTTGGCCTTCTCCAGTCCTTGATCCAGAGCCATCTGCTCCAGTTTGTCAATCAGCACCCGGCCGAGGCCGTGCTTGCGGTAATCCATCATTACACAGATGCGTTCCAGCTTGGCGACATTCTCCACAACGCGCAGTCTGGAGGAAGCGGCAGGTACACCGTCCACGTAGAGGAGAATATGACGGGCTTCCGTGCCGAGCGCATCATAGGCATCGAATTCATCATGGGCAGGAACCCCTTGCTCTTCCACAAAGATAGCGGTACGAATGGCGAAGCAAGCATCGAGCAATTCCTGGTTATTAACTTCAACAGTAGTGGTATTCATGAATGTTTCTCCTTTGGCCGATAGTAATGTCATTCTGGCATGGTAAACTGGTACAAAAGCAAATAGGATCCTCGAAAGAAACAGGATATCATCGTTCACTTTTAAGATGAGTTAATTTTAGTTATATCACTAGTTATGTTGCGAATGCAACAAAATGATAAGAGGGTGTGCGTACAATGACTGAAAAAAAAGAAGTGCTGCGCGAGATCGGCATGATCGCACGTTGTTTGGACTCCATCAGCAATGTCGAATTTCAACATTTGAACCTCTCTCGTGGACAGTATCTGTATCTGTATCGCATATGCGAGAATCCTGGAATCATTCCTAACCAATTGGCTGAAATGATCAAAGTGGACCGAACCACGGCTGCCAGAGCAATCAGCAAGTTGGAGGCGGACGGGTTCATCGTCAAGAAGTCAGCATTGGGTAATAAAAAGAACAAGCAGTTATATCCAACGGAGGCGGGACTTGATGCCTGGGCCTTTATACAAAAAGAGGGAGTGCACTCGGACCAGGTAACGCTGGAGGGACTGTCAGAGGAAGAGATTGAGCTCGCCGTCAACCTTCTGCGGCGGATGCGTCACAATATCGAAGTGGATTGGAAGTTTGTCAAAAAGGGCGGCCGCCGGGCTTACATGAACGAGTCCGAATGAGCACAGCCCCTATCGTTGATCCCTGCATCCCAGACCTTAGCCGAGCCCATTTCAAGGAGAAGAATCGTTATTCCACAGGAATAATAGCACAGGAGGAATTCATGAAGAGCATCAAGCGAAGAAGACTGACGTGGGTGGTTACATTATCTGTAATTGCAGCAAGCGTATTCGCCTTGTCGTTCCTGTACATGAAGGAGAGGTTTGTGATGAACGAAGTATCCCCGACGGTGGCATTTGTTCAGAACCATATGACCAATCCGAATGGCACACTGGCTTCCTATTTGCAGGATGCTGCTTCAGCGCACGCAGACATTGTTGCCGGCAGGGAGGCATTGTCGGAATCACTCGGTTTGTGGATGCAATATGCGGTTGCCAAGAACGATCAGGCATTGTTTGAACAGAGCTATGAAATGCTGACGACTTATTTCCTCATGCCTCAGAAGTATATTGCCTGGAAACTGGACAAGGAAGGCAAGTCACATGTGACAACCAATGCCCTTGGAGATGATTTTCGAATTATAGACGCCTTATTGAAGGCTGCGGATCAATGGGAACAGGGCAGAGATGCCAAGTTGTCCACTGCTGCCGAGATCTCCCGGACTTTGAGCCAATCTGTACAGAATGAAGGGTACTTTGTTGATTTTCATGATTTTGCAGGAGGATATTCCCCGGATACATTGAGCTTGGTTTATGTGGATTTACCGGCACTCGAGCAGATGGAAGAACATGCTATGCTGCAGTCCGGAACGTACGCGAAGTATGAATATTTGCTTCAAACCATGCCTGATGACGGAGTATTCTATCCCAAAACATTCAACGTTGTAACCCAGGAGTATACATATGATGACAGGGTAAACCTGATTGATCAGCTTATCGTGGCGAACCACTTGGTCCAGACCAGCCGGAAACCGGACAAGCTGATTTCTTTTTTGAAAAAGCAGTTCGAAACACGTCACCAGCTTCCCGGACAGTATGTTCGCAATAATCGTGCACCTGCGGTAACCTATGAATCACCTTCCGTGTATGGACTCGCTATACTGCTTGCCGTACGCTCCGGTGATCCAAAATGGGCCAAACAGCTGTATAACCATATGATCACGATGCGTGGTCAGGATTCGAATTATCCGGGGGGATACGTATTTGATGGGAACACCCATATGTTTGATAATCTGTTCCCTTTGCTTGGAGAGACAGAGCTACAGAAGTCCCTTAAAAAGTAATAGATTTGTCATCTCATTTGGAGTATAAATATGATAGGATATAATTGTCTAATCATGTCATAATTTGGCGGATTGCTAGAAGACATAATTTTAACCATCGGAGAGAAGGAAACTATGAGAAACAAAGCACCTATCCAACGTATCGCATGGGGATATGCCAGTCTGATTGGATTAGCCGTTATTCAACAGCTCGTCATTTATCTCAAAATTTACATGAATCAGAGCTTTACCACGCTTGATGTCATTTTCAGCATTGTGTCGCTTGGAGCGCTGGTCCTTGGTTTTGTGATACCTGTCGGAGTTTCTGTTGTTGCCGGGTTTGTATACCTGGTTTCTTATTTTGTATGGCTTGTGACCTACGCGAACGTGGATGTACTGACGTTCTCATGGTGGCTGCTGATTCCAGCCAATGTGGCAGTTGCTGCCTTCATTAAAGCAAGTCTGGTTCGAAGCGCAAGAGTCATGGAGCGGCTGCAGGAACTGCAGGACCGCAATCCGGAGCTGGATCTGGATACCACCCTCGGCAATAAGGAGGCCCTTGCCGATACGGTTATCAAACAAAGTAACCTGGCAAGAAGGTACTCGGAGCAGTATGGATTCAGCATGGCCATGTTCAAGATTGAATTTCTGCCGCTGGTCCTTGAATCACTCGGATCGGTTCGGTATGCACAGTTCCTGCTTGAGCTGTCGAACACCATTCAGAAGCAAATTCGGTTCGAAGATTATAAATTTTTTGTAGACCGGGGACGGTTCGTCATTATCTGTCCGATGACCAATGTGGAATATTTGCCTGTGCTTACAGCAAGGATCAAAAAGGCCATGATGGATCTGCAATTTATCGATAAAAAGGGAAACGAGCTGCAGACGGTCATTCGCTCCGGGGCACTTGTTTTTCAAAAGGAACAATTCAGTAAGTACGAGGATATCGATGCTGTAATTGCTGCGCTAGAACGGAATACAGAGACAGATCTCATTGGAGAATACATCTAGATGCAGGAGGAGGCATAGTCCGGTGAATTATTTAACATGGTTTGTTCCGCTCTGCATTGTAGTCAGCAGCTTCTTCGCGATCACCATACTTATCTTAACCGTTGCGACGCTGCGTTTTCGAGGGAAAATCAACAGGAAATATGATCGGAGGAAGTTGAATGGCTGATTTCCTGCTGCTGATGTCCATCCTTAGTATCTGGATATCGGTTACTGAATCTATTGTCATTATGGCTGGGGCCATTCGATTCATCAATAAGCAAGAAAAAAAGGGGATTCAAATCCCGGAGAACATGGATCACTATCCAACTGTAACGGTAATGGTGCCTGCACATAATGAAGGTGTAGTTATCGTTTCCACGGTTGAGCACATTCTGCGTCTGAATTATCCCGAACATAAAGTTCAGGTCATTGTCATTGCCGATAATTGTACGGATGATACAGCTGAACGGCTTAAGGCACTCAAGGCCAAGAGCAGCTATGCAGACCGGGATTTCACGATTCTGGAGCGTAAGGGCACAGGAGGGAAATCCGGGGCCCTGAATGATGGCCTCGAACTTGCCTGGGGTGAATGGATCTGCATTTATGATGCAGATGCGGCACCTGAACGAAATGCATTAATGTTTCTGACACAGAAAGCACTGGAGAACCCAGAGAAGCATGGTGCTGTATTTGGACGTAATAAGGCTCGTAACCGGGGGCAGAATTTTCTCTCCCGATGTATTAATCTGGAGCTTGTAACCGTTCAGCGCGTTCACCATACAGGGCTATGGGAGTTATTTAAACTCGGGACGATTCCGGGCACTAACTATATCATTAAGGCAAATCTGATTCGTGAAATTGGTGGATGGGATCCCGACGCCATTACAGAAGATACGGCCGTGTCGTTTGATATTCTTACCCGTGGTCAGCTTATTGCGTTAGCGCCGCAAGCGGAAGCCTATCAACAGGAGCCGGAAGAGCTGAAAGTTTATATGAAACAGCGCGAGCGCTGGTCCAAGGGAAATTATCAGGTCGTTATCGATAATATTAAACATCTGTTCGACCGTACAAGCTGGAGAATTAAACTCCATGTTCTGTACTATGCTGCGAGTTATTTCTGGTTTATGATCGCCATTATTGTTTCGGATATTATCTTTGTCTCTAACCTTGTATATCAAGTTATCGCATTGTTTAATCCCAATGTGATCTCTCCTTTTCAGTTTTCAGGGGACGTATACGTGTATCTGGTTATCGCTTGGGCACTTATGTATTACATTTATGTACTGCAAATTAATCTGGCGCTCTCCGCGGATATTGGGCAGAGCAATACACAAAACTTCATCGTGGCTTGTCTCTCCTACTTCACCTATGCCCAGTTGTTTCTGGTCATCTCCGTTAAGGCGTTTATCTCCCTCATTGGGGACAAACTGTTTCGCAGAGAAACCAAATGGTACAAAACGCAGCGATTCGGCTGAGTTTAATCATGCTGTTAAAACCAAGGCTGTTTCTGACTTGTTCAGAGACAGTCTTTTTTGTTATGGAAGAACACATACACAATAGGTATAATCTTTCGGAGAATAGAAACGGAGGGCTGCGCAGTGAGCGAACATGGTTCCGATTTTTATGATAATGATGCCAACTTCGAAAAGTACATGGAACGCCGCCAGTGGCAGGAGAATGCCAATGATACGCTGGAAAAACCCGTCATGCTGGAGCTGATGGGAGACGTTGCAGGCAAAAACATCCTGGATCTGGGCTGTGGCGATGCGAGATTAGGTGCAGAGTTGCTCGGTTCCGAGCATCGCGCATTGAAGTACACGGGGATCGAGGGTTCGGACAATATGTTTCGTACAGCCGTGGAGACCGTCAAGGGCAAAAATGCACAGATTGAACAGGCATTTATGGAAGACTGGACGTACCCTGCGAATCAGTATGATCTGGTCATATCCAGATTGGCTATCCATTATGTAGAGGATGCGGACCACTTGTTTCTTAACGTACATAACACATTGAAGGAGAACGGGAGATTCATATTTTCAGTGGAACACCCAGTGATTACGTCCACATTGCAGCCATCCGGGACACGAACCAATTGGATTGTCGATCAGTATTTTGTGGAGGGATATCGCGAACAGCAGTGGCTCGGGGGTTCAGTGAAAAAGATGCACCGTTCCATTGAATCGTACTATATGGCCCTGCAGAAGGCGGGGTTCCATGTAGAGCATTTGCGAGAATCCGCACCACAGCGCCAATATTTCGTAAATGAAGAAACCTATCTGCGCAGACAGCGAATTCCGCTATTTTTGTTCCTCTCTGCACGTAAGTAACACACAGCAAGCTGTGGATAGATATGAATAACCTGAAGCAGCCAAGAAACCTGTCCACATGTGGATAAGTTTTTTGGCTGCTTTTGTGCTCAGGCTGTGTGCAGAGGGGCCATTTTATTTATCGGCTGCCCTCACATAGACACGATCTCCATGACGGTCCACATCTACAGGTGCTTCAAAAAAGTCACTCAACACTTCGGTGTTCATCACCTCGGAAGTCAACCCGCTCCTCACAACCTCCCCCCGCCGCAGCAGCAGGCTGTGACTGAACACGGGCAGAATCTCTTCGGTATGGTGGGTTACGTAGATCAGGGAAGGAGAGTCCGGTTTCTGGGATAATTCACGGATGCTCTCCAGCAGCCGCTCTCTGGAGAAGAGATCAAGCCCGTTGCAGGGCTCGTCCAAAATAAGAATACGCGGATTCGCCATCAGGGCTCTAGCAATCAGAAGTTTCTGCTTCTCTCCCTGTGAACAGGTACGATATTCGCGATCCCACAGGTGCTGACAGCCAAGAGTAGTCATCAGTTCTCGGGCCTGATCCAAATCCTGATCGGATAGTTTGTCATAGAGACCGATCGTAGCGTGCTTGCCGCTAATGACAACATATTGAGTGCGGTCCGTCCCATGTAATTTCTCCTGGAGGGAAGAACTGACCCAGCCGATAGTTTTACGCATTTCACGCAGGTCCACATCGCCATACGGATGTCCAAGCACCGATATCGTACCCTCCGTTGGCCAGAGGTAACCGGTAATCATGTTGAGCAGCGTGGTCTTGCCGGACCCATTCAGGCCGAGCAGTGCCCAGTGTTCTCCGTCGTTGACCTGCCAGCTGACATCGTTCAGCAGGGTAATGGGCCCTCTTTTCCAAGTCACGTGCTGTACGTCAATAATCATGTCGTATTCCTTCCTTCTGTTTTCCGTTGTATATCCTGTTTGTATTGTAGTCACAGATATTTTGATATTGTCAAGCCACGGGGACTCTGCTAAGATGGGACAAATTTGGTGTAAACGCATTCAAAATGATATGTACGGACCTTTAAAATAAGGAGGCCGATGATTATGAGAGAATCCATATCCAAGGTTAAGAATACCCGCTACTGTACGGTTTCGCTGGATGGAAGCGGCGATTTCCCCACCATTCAGGCTGCAATTGACGCCATACCGGAATCTAGTACCGAGAAATTCGTTATTCGTATTAGGCAAGGTGTCTATTATGAGAAGCTGCACATCGAGAAGCCAAGGGTTCATCTGATCGGTGAGGGAGCAGACCTAACGATCATTACTTTTGATGATTATGCACTCAAGAAGTTCCCGGGCGGGGAGCTATATCATACGTTTCATTCCTATACGGCTTTTATCGGAGCGGATGATTTCACCGCAGAGGGGCTTTCCTTCGTAAACTCGGCCGGTCCCGGTAAGGATGTTGGGCAGGCTCTTGCCCTGTACGTGGACGGAGATAGGGCCGCTTTTCGCAAATGTCGTTTTATCGGACATCAGGATACGATCTTTACCGGGCCGCTTCCAGAACAGCCGATTGATCGGAGCTTTTTTGGTGGTCCCCGAGACGGAGCAGAGCGACGGAAGCTCCGGCAATACTATGAGGATTGTTACGTTGAGGGTGATATCGATTTCATTTTTGGCTCGGCTACGGCTGTGTTTCAGGGTTGCGAGATTTTTGCGAAGAAACGCTTGTTTGACCATACTGCAGAGTTGGGAGAAGTCCATGGCTGGATGACTGCAGCCTCTACACCGGAAGACGTCCGTTATGGCTATGTGTTCATCGATTGTTCCCTGACCGGCGATGCGCCTCCGCAATCGGTATACCTTGGCAGGCCGTGGCGAAATCATGCCAAAGTATGCTTCCTAAATTGCTGGATGGGTGCTCATGTGAAGCAGGAGGGCTGGCATAACTGGAATAAACCCGATGCGGAGGCCACCGTGGTGTACGCTGAATATAATAGTACGGGTCCCGGAGCCGGGAGTAGAGCAGAGCGAGTGCCATGGGCAGCTATCCTGACTGAACGGGAGGCCTCTGAATATACATTGTCTCACGTGCTATCCGGGGAAGATGACTGGGTTCCTTTTGGCTAAGCATAATTAATCCTTGTTCCTCAGTGGCAATGCTTTACTGCCTGGTGCGGAAATCTTCAGCAAGGCTGTCTTTCAAGTCCGTTATGGGCTTGGCAGACAGTCTTTTTTTGCGGCAAGTTCAATTTTCGCCCTCCAAAAGAATAATTTATCCCTTATCTCATTTGCATTTTACTGATTAAATACAGATGAGGATCTGTAAATTCCCTGTAAAATCTGGATGTCATAATTTAAAACGAGAATGGAGGGAAGGTCCGATGCCAAAGAGAGAGGGGGAAGCAGCAAGCGTATATATCAATCATGTATTAAAGCTCTATCGTCGCAGATCACATGCAAGTGCACCGAGAAGCTTTTGCAAGGTGAAAACAACCTGAGTACAGGAGGGATGTTGCTTGAATCAAGCTGTTCGATTCCGCCCGGTTATCCTAGTCGCTTTGTCATTTCTTCTGATCATTTCGTGGTTTGCACCAAGAGCAGACGCCGCTGCCCAGTGGCAGGCCGGCACCGCATACAAGAAAGGAGATCTCGTAACATATCAAAACAAAAATTATGAATGCATTCAGTCCCATACAGCTTTGAACGGATGGGAGCCTCCTCAAGTTTCTGCACTGTGGACATATGTTGGGAATGGTCCTGGGGAAGGAGGAGAGACGCCTGTTCCGGATACAACCCCACCTTCCACTCCTGCAGGCTTAACCTCATCCTCTGTCACCGGGACCTCAGTCCAGCTTGCCTGGAATGTATCCACGGATAATGTGGGGGTGGCCGGATATGACGTGTACCAAAATGGTGCTCTCGTGGCGAGTACCTCAGCTGCAACGACTACAATAAGTGGGCTGACCAGCGGCACTACGTATGTTTTTACAGTAAAAGCAAAAGATGCTGCAGGCAATGTATCCGCTGCAAGCAATCCCCTCAGTATATTGACTTCCACCGGAACCCCGAATCCGGGGCCAATCGGTAACAAGTGGCTGATCGGCTACTGGCACAACTTCGACAATGGCTCTACCAATCTTAGACTTCGCAGCGTGTCCACAGCCTACGATATCGTTAATGTCTCCTTCGCCGAACCTGTTTCGCACGGCAGCGGCACGCTCGCCTTTACTCCATATAACGCTACAGTAGCCGAATTCAAATCAGACATTGCCTATCTCCAGAGCCAGGGAAAAAAAGTACTGCTCTCCATGGGGGGAGCCAATGGAACGATTGAGCTTACCGATGCAGGCAAGAGGCAACAGTTTGAGGAGTCACTGAAATCTATTATTTCGATTTACGGCTTCGATGGTCTGGATATCGACCTTGAAGGAAGCTCCCTTTCCCTGAATGCGGGAGATACCGATTTCCGCAATCCGACGACACCCAAGATCGTTAATCTCATCCAGGGTGTAAAGACGATCAAGTCACACTTTGGCAGTGAGTTCATACTTACCGCTGCACCGGAGACGGCCTATGTCCAAGGCGGTTATCTGTCCTATGGCGGACCCTGGGGAGCATATTTGCCGGTTATTCATGCCTTGCGTAACGATCTGACGCTGCTTCACGTGCAGCACTATAATAGTGGGTCCATGGTGGGGTTGGATGGGCGGTCATACGCTCAAGGTACAGCAGATTTCCATATAGCCATGGCCGAGATGCTGCTTCAAGGATTTAATATAGGCGGAAATCCGGGGGCATTCTTCAGCCCGTTGCGTCCGGATCAGATTGCAATCGGTGTACCGGCATCCCAGCAGGCAGCCGGAGGGGGATATACAACACCTGCCGAACTGCAGAAGGCATTGAATTACTTAATCAAGGGCGTATCTTACGGCGGTTCTTATACCTTGCGCCAACCAGAAGGGTATCCGGGCCTTAAGGGCATTATGACCTGGTCCATTAACTGGGATGCGTATACGAATAATCAGTTCTCGAACGCGCATCGTTCTTATCTGAATGGGCTCAGCACGCAAACAACGAAGGAGGTTGTGTACTAATGCCATATGGATATAAACACATGGATATCAAAAAAATCGGTAAGTTTCTCCTCGGTCTGACCCTGCTCTTATCTGTCATCATCCCTTCATTTACGTTTCAGTCTCGAACGGCCGAAGCCGCAGATGGTTATAAAATTGTCGGTTACTATCCTGCCTGGGCGGCATACGGTCGAAACTACAATGTAACCGATATTGATCCGACCAAAGTGACGCATATCAACTATGCCTTTGCCGACATTTGCTGGAACGGCATTCATGGAAATCCAGATCCTTCGGGCCCCAATCCGGTAACTTGGAGCTGTCAGGATGAGAAGAGCCAGACGATCAATGTACCGAATGGAACGATTGTCCTGGGAGACCCCTGGATTGACACAGGCAAACAATTTGCAGGCGATACCTGGGATCAGCCCTATGCTGGCAATATCCATCAGCTTAACAAGCTGAAACAAATCAATCCAAATCTGAAAACGATTATTTCCGTCGGAGGATGGACATGGTCCAATCGCTTCTCCGATGTAGCAGCAACGTCCGCAACCCGCGAGGTCTTTGCGAACTCTGCCGTTGATTTCCTGCGGAAATACAACTTTGACGGGGTGGATCTCGACTGGGAGTACCCGGTGTCAGGCGGGCTGGATGGTAACAGCAAACGTCCTGAAGATAAGCAGAACTACACCCTGCTCCTGAGCAAAATCCGCGAAAAGCTGGATGCGGCGGAAGCCGTTGACGGCAAAGAGTACCTGCTTACCATTGCAAGTGGAGCATCTCCATCCTATGCTGCCAATACGGAGCTTGCGAACATCGCTTCCATTGTCGATTGGATTAACATCATGACTTATGATTTTAACGGAGCCTGGCAAAAAATCAGTGCACATAATGCGCCTCTGAATGCTGATCCTGCTGCTGCAAGCGCAGGAGTACCGGACACCGATACATTTAATGTGGCTGCCGGAGCACAAGGGCATTTGAATGCAGGTGTACCGGCTGCCAAGCTAGTGCTCGGTGTTCCATTTTACGGCCGGGGCTGGGATGGATGCGCACAGGCGAATAACGGCCAGTATCAGGCGTGCTCGGGCGGTTCTTCCATAGGGACATGGGAGGCAGGTTCCTTTGACTTTTATGATTTGGAGGCCAATTACATTAATAAAAATGGGTACACACGCTATTGGAACGATACGGCCAAAGTGCCATATCTCTATAATGCCTCCAACAAGCGCTTCATCAGCTATGACGATGCGGAGTCCATCGGGCACAAGACCTCATATATCAAAAGCAAAGGGCTTGGCGGGGCGATGTTCTGGGAGCTCAGCGGGGACCGCAACAAGACACTCCAAAATAAGTTAAAATCGGATCTATCTAACGGGGGCACGGTGCCGCCAGCGGATACGACAGCACCGAGCGTACCGGGCAATGCCCGTTCGGCAGGAGTGACGGCAAACTCGGTAACCCTGGCCTGGAATGCTTCGACGGATAACGTTGGGGTTACCGGTTATAACGTTTATAATGGCGCTAATCTCACGACTTCCGTCACGGGCACGACCGCGACAATTAGCGGGCTAGCACCGGGTACTTCCTATACGTTCACGGTAAAAGCAAAGGATGCGGCAGGCAATCTATCCGCAGCTAGCAATAGCGTAACCGTAAGTACTGCTGCTCAGCCGGGAGGAGATGCCCAGGCGCCAACTGTGCCGACGAACCTCATTTCTACTGCGAAAACGTCATCCACGATTACACTTAGCTGGGGGGCCTCCACAGACAACGTCGGTGTAACTGGATATGAGTTATACAACGGAACGGTTCTGGTGACAACCGTAAGCGGAACATCGGCAACCGTGACAGGACTAGCGGCAGATACCTCATATACGTTCACAGTAAAAGCCAAGGATTCGGCGGGAAATGTGTCTGCAGCGAGTAGCGCCCTGACCGTGAAAACTGCAACAGGAACGACGAATCCAGGCGTTTCCGCCTGGCAGGCCAACACGGCCTACACTGTAGGGCAGCTTGTGACGTATAACGGAAAAACGTATAAATGTTTGCAGTCCCATACCTCTTTACAAGGATGGGAACCATCCAATGTGGCTGCATTGTGGCAGCTTCAATCGTAAAACACCTATAATAAAAGACACTCCTGATAAGTTCAGGAGTGTCTTTTATGTGATTAGGCATCTTCTCAAGAAGTATTGTATACCACAACCCAAAAGCCCCCACACTCCCGCTTAGGGTGAGGAGTATGGAGGCTTTTTGCTTCGTTCTAATTAGAAATCGAAATTATCCGGGTCTGGTCCAACGCGAACATCTTCGTTGAGGGCGCTGATTCGATCCATCTCATCGTTGGACAATTCAAAGTCGAAGATGGAAGAGTTCTCAATGATCCGATTTTCCTTAGTGGACTTCGGAATGGTGATGACACCATTCTGCAGATCCCAGCGAAGGATAACTTGTGCCACGGATTTGCCTTTGGCCGAAGCGATCTCGGTGAGCACCGGGTTGTCCAGCAGTTGACCCTGCATCAGCGGGGACCAGGCCTCAAGCTGGATACCATGTTTCTCACAGAAGGCTTTGAGCTCGACCTGAGTCAGGCGAGGATGATACTCGACTTGGTTAACCATCGGTTTCACTTTGGCATCCTTCATCAGGTCTTCGAGGTGATGAATCTGGAAGTTACTTACGCCGATCGCTTTGATCCGGCCTGCTGCATAAAGCTCTTCCATGGCCTTCCATGCACCTTTGTATTTGCCTGCTTTTGGCCAGTGAATCAGGTACAGATCCAGATATTCCAGACCCAGCTTGTTCAATGTTGTATCAAAGGCTGCAAGAGTCTCTTCATATCCAAGATCTGCAGTCCAGGCTTTGGATGTGACAAACAGTTCTTCGCGTTTCAGGTTGTTCTCTTTCAACGCTTCGGCAATCGCTTGCCCGACACCCGATTCGTTACCGTATATTGCGGCAGTATCAATGCTGCGGTAGCCGTGCTGGATTGCTTTTTTGACCGCTTCGATCAATTCTGCGCCTTCTTCTACCTTAAATACCCCTAGTCCAAACCAAGGCATTTGAACGCCGTTATGCAAAGCTACTGTAGATTGTAAGTGTTGTGCTGTCATGTGATGTCCTCCTAAGTGTGTTCATAGTTCGTAAAAGTGATTCTCAAATCGTTCAATCTGATCCCGCAAAATTAAATGAGGGTAGATTAAATAGGGTCCAACGTACTATAATACTATACCATGCGAAACCGGTTCCTTTAAATAAGGGCTTCATGAGTCGCCAACGTGACCAGTCTATGAATTCAATTTTCGGTGTATCTTTTCCCATATAGAATGCTTATGCAACTGATGATCTGCGTTCAAGGACTCTAGCCCATCCTGTCAGGAGAACGGCAGCAAGTACCATAATTGCACCAACCCAGGTCGTATGCACGAGCCCAATGGAGTCGGTAATGACTCCGCCCAGGTATGCGCCTATGGCGATACCCGCGTTAAAGGCAGCGATGTTGAAGGCAGAAGCCACATCCTTAGCCTGTGGTGCATAGCGTTCTGCAAGCGTGACGACATACATCTGAAGCCCGGGTACATTCATGAAGGCAAGCAGGCCCATGCCGAGAATGGTGAGCAGTGCTGCCAGCTTGAAGGGGACGGTAAAGTACAGTATGCCCAGAATAATGGTCTGAACGATAAACATATAGAACAATGCCTTCAGCGGATTACGGTTGGCCGCTTTGCCGCCGAGGATATTGCCGATCGCGATGGCGATTCCGTATAACAATAAAATAGCTGCCACGGTTTTCTCAGAATATCCGCTGATATCATGCAGAAGCGGAGATAGGTACGTGAAGACAACGAATGTACCTCCATATCCGACGGCTGTGATTGCAAATGCCAGCAGCAGCCTTCCTCCCGTCACAAGCTTCAATTGGTCGCGGAATGCCGTCCGTGTTCCACGCTGCAGTGTGGAAGGAACGAGTACCATATTACCGATAAAGGCAATGATGCCGACAATAACAATGAGGACAAAGGCAGCACGCCAGCCTAAGTGTTGACCGATCAGCGTACCCAGAGGCACCCCGGTTACGGTAGCAATGGTCAGGCCCGAGAACATAATGGCAATGGCACTGGCCCGGCGGTTTGCTGGCACGAGATCAGCTGCAATGGTGGAACCAATAGACATAAAT
>Ga0209463_1000568_pt1 | contig 27332 bp, 49 predicted proteins | sample AgamicMgSfrz_FD_187169 | JGI IMG/M metagenome (GOLD analysis project Ga0209463, IMG submission 187169) | Agave microbial communities from Guanajuato, Mexico - Mg.Sf.rz (SPAdes) (version 2) | ecosystem: Host-associated > Plants > Phyllosphere > Phylloplane/Leaf | place: Guanajuato, Mexico... | reverse complement strand
GCAAGTGTTAAGTCATCTAATACCCATTTAGCCACATATGTTGACGTTGGAATCATTTACAATTTACCCCCTTCAAAATTCTATATATGAACATATAAACTATTTAAATTTAATAAATTGGGCTCTATTTAAAGTATAGGCAGAATCTATTTAATAACTAAGATAATTCTCTAACTTTTTCATATTTACTTCTTACAAATTATATTTATCAAACTCTAAAATGAAATCTTTATAATCAATTTACATTTTCAGAAATTTGAGATATTATTTGTTATATACACCTTTTTAATTTTTTAAATCAATCTCAATACACATAAGCCCTTCGGGTTACTTGAAAGAAGAATATAATGCAAACTGCATTTGTTCTTACTATCCTGTATCCTTGAAGGGCTTTTTGTATTGTCTAGAAAGGAGAGAGTAAATGAGTTTTAACGAATTCGTATTAGATCAATGCGGAAAAACATGGCCAGAATTAAAAAATGAAACTCTGATTGAAAATCAGTATCTAACACATGAAGACATTCAAGAAATCATCTCAAAACAATATCTACTTTTGAGAAAAGACTACGAAGAATTTCTACTAGAAGCATAGTAAGAAAATATTAAACGCATTTATGCGTAATAAACAGACTTCTCAATTTTGAGGAGTTTTTATTATGGAGGGAGTTATGATGACTAATTTTATTGAGCTGCTCAATGAAACTTACTGGGATAGTTGTTTAATTCACGAACATACTGAAATCCAAAAGTTTTCTAAAGCAAACATTGAATTTACAAAAACTATGCTTTTTTTAGATTCCTATAATCGCATCTACAAAAAGAATCCAGAAATATTTACTTTTATGATGGAAGTACTCTCTTCTAGTCTAATTAAAGCGATATATCGTTTTATCGCCCCGAAACTTGAAGAAAGAAAACTTCTCGAAAAAACAGAAGTACGACATAAATTCCAAAACACACAGCAAAAATCAACTTTCTATTTCAACAGTAAGATCGGGCAATATGAATTAAGCATTAACTTTGAAAGTATTACATCAATTAGCATGTACTTTGGAAGTCATGTATTTGACGATATTATTCTGCTAGACAGACAAATTCACTTTCTGTTGGACCAATTTTCAGATGCAGCAACAAGTCATTATGAAGATGATAGAAATATTATTAAAGATAATAAGAAGGAATTATAATATGTTTGAAAATAATAATGAGTTATTTAGTTTATATTTAAATGGTGAGTTTCAAGGGTATTTAAATAGCGAAGATTATCGTCAAATAGCTGCAGCAATTCGTGTTTATGGAATGAAAGGAGATCTGATTATTACTTCTTTCATGGATACTATGGTTATTTCGACAATAGGCATATTTTTAGATTATTGCTTACCAGAAATACGTCAACCGTTAATGCAGGAATTAGTGCCAATGCAACAGAGTTCAGATACTCCGGAACTAGTCCTTCTTGGAAACATTCAATTTTACGCTCAAGATGATGAAACAATTGAAGAATTTGCTGAATTTCTATTAGAACGGGTTAAAGATACTCCGAATTATCCAGATGGGTTAATTCAGGGAGTTATATATGGAGTTGTTATTCCTGTCGGTATGGAATCAACTAAAGAATCAATAATAGAAGACCTAAATGAACAACTAACTATCAGTAATTAAAACCTGGGTGAGAACCTAATTTTATAGTTTCAAAATGGGGTTATATTCAATTAGAATATGCCCCTTTTCTGCTTTAAAAAATAGTCAAGGGGGTACTTTTATGTTAGTGGCATTTGCATCTAAGATAAGTAATGTTGAACGGTTTATAAAATCATTTCCTGATATAAAGTCAGTAAAAATTACTGATAATTTACTCCTTGAAGAAGATTTTATACTCGTTACTTACACAACAGGTTTTGGTCAAGTGCCACAACTTGTAGAAGACTTCTTAACTAAGAATAACAAGCATTTACAGGGCGTTGCAGCGAGTGGTAATCGCAATTGGGGAGATATGTTTGCAAAGAGTGCAGATGTTATTTTTGATAAATACAACGTACCAGTATTAATGAAATTTGAGTTATCTGGAACGATAAATGATCGCAAGAAATTTGAATCTATTTATTCACAGATTGTATGAAGGATATTTAAGGATTAAATTATGCAGACCAGGGGGAATAAAAATGGCAAGTATTAATGGAATTGAAATCAAGACTTACACAATTAAACGCGGACATGAGGGTGAACCACTTCAACAAGCAGTGGTATATATAGATGGAAAAAAAGCTGGCTATATATCTGATGGTGATTGGGGCGGCCCAATGGTATTGGAGTTTAATAATTATGATTTAACCGTTATTAAGCAAAGATTATTTGCATATGCCAAACATGAAAATTTCATTTCCAGTATGTCTCGGGATATAGAAATGCTATTTGCACTACTACTCGGATATGTAAATTTAGAAAAGGTATATAAAAAAATTAGTAAAAAGAATAAGGATTTAATCTTATTAGTAGTTGGTCTCCGCGAAAATTATTTAAAAGGCTGGTCGATGAAGAATGAGTTAGTATATTGGCAATTAGAAAATTATAATCATAAAAAATTAAATACCTTTATAAACAAAATAAAAAAGAGTGAAGGTTGTTCTGAAGTGATTATGTTTCAAAAACAAGAAGATTTCCATATAAACACTCATGACTTTATTCGTATTTAAGAAAATTTACTTTCACTTATTAATAGTCAATATATTGTTTTTTAGTTTAACTTTGATGAGATTTGAATTTTAAATACTTGGATAAAACTTCTGATTCACCAAAATAATTTAGGTGAATCAGAAATATTTTAAGGAGGTCCTTCATGCTTAATTTAGTTAATATGAAATCTCAAATTCCTACTATGAAATTTCCAAGAATCAAAAAACTAATACAATTTGATGTAGATATTTGGCTATACAAAAATAAATTACCTACCGATCAATTGGATTTACACTTTAAAAAATGTACAAATTGTTCCTATTATGTCGAGACAATTGAACTAATTGAAAAGAAAACTATACACGGAAAATCATATGAGGATATATGTAGCGATTGTGATTATATTTTACGTAATTACGTGTGAAATTCAAAATGATATTTCCGTCCTTTCAAGGACAGCATTCCCTTGATTACCATATGTTTAAAATATATTAAACATATGGTACGTGAAATTTTATAAAGAATACTTTAGGAGGTATTAAGCACATGGCAAATGTTGTATTAATTATAAGGAATTCAGATTTACTAAGCTCTATGAATAAAATATTAACTAATTCTGACTCAGTAGAAAAAGTGCACGAATTACTGAATAAGGTAATAACAAAAAATATACTGCCACACGGTCTGTTATGGCATTGGACGGAGTTTAATTGGGATATGCCAGAAGAACTAGGTGAAAATATAAGCGATACTAAAAATAACGAGCCTATTTTACTATTATTTTATTGGCTAAATTGCATTGGTGCTGAAAACTATTATTTAGCGAGAATTGAAGAAAGGTATGTTATAGATGGGCATGATCCATTAGATACATGGGGTAACTTACGTGTACCATCATTAGATTTATCCTTAAATGTTTCAATCTCCTTTGGTTTTGAAAGAGAGGATATAATATGAAACTACGTAATATTTACCGTCAATGTTATGGAACTGCAAGTATAGATAAAATGCTTCCTTCTATAATAACTAAAAGTATCTGGGATTTCTTCAAAACACAAATACTTTTAAAAAACAATTTTTTATTAAGCTATAAACACATCTTTGATTTAAAATTGGAAGATAATTATTTGGTATTAAATTATCAACAAGAAAGTCCAGATTTTGAGATACGTTCCAAAACAAATGTAAAAGTGGATAAACTTCCATTAACACACCGTATATGGATTATTGATAACGGTAAAAGTTTTATTATGATGTTACCTACGGATTATTGATAGGAATTAGGCTACACACTTATTTTACTTAGTAAAATAAGTGCTTCGAAATAATACCATTTAAAATACCGGTTCTAATAAGAACCGGTATTTTAATTATGTATTAAGCTTTAGGATCCATTAATTATAGGATAGCCTGTAGATATAACACACTCCCCTATAGTTAGGTTACTTAGATTTTTTTAATTCTTTGTTTGCCTTATCTATTAACTTAGAAGCAGTCTCTAATCTTTCAACTCCACCATCAACTTCATATTGTTTACCCTTATCTAAACCGCCTTGTATGATTTCCACTCCATCTTTCACATGAATCATCGCTAAACCTACATTATGTTGTATTGGATAATCTTCTGCTTCATACTCTAACTTACTTATTTTGTCCACTAACTCTAAATAAGGTTTAGATACTCCTTTTAATTTTTCTGACTTTTTCTTCATTGACTTGCTACTTTTTACAATACCGTCTATTTCTTTAGATTGTTCAGAGAAATCTTTCATTAAATATGTTAGGTTCTTACTGAAGTCTTCTTTTTTATTCTGCTTAACAGAAGCTTCCATTGCTTCATCTTTCTTAACCTTAGTCTCACATCCCACCCCAGTTAACATTAACATTGGAACTACAACAAAAGATAAAATCTTACGTTTCATTGACATGAACCCCTTTGTTTTAGAATGATTTTTCTATTCTTCCCACTTTTTTATTTGTTTCCATTTTATTCGGCACTACGAATATCGTTTATTTTACCTATTTTCCTATTGTTTCAGCAATGTCTTCAATCTCTTTTAAATATATATCGTTTACATCACTTATCGCCTCTAAATACTTGTCAAATGGTTCGTTCATATCGTCTGTAGCTTCTTTAAGTTTGGTTGAATCTTCTTTTTTAATGGCGTCTAATTGCTTATTAAAAGATTTATCTAACATTGTAGTTGCTTGAGATACCTTTTTATGAGCATCTTTATATTTTGAGCTTGGTGCTAATCTTCTCATTTGTGCTGTAACTGACTTTGCTTGTTTAAATTTCTCTTCAAACTCATCCTTGGATGATTCAGAACTATACCCATTTTCCTCAGCTATAGCTAGATCTTCAATAATAGTGTTAAACTCTTTATTTAATTGGAGTAGGTTACCTGCATAAATGTCTTTCTTTTTTGCATCTTCTATTGAAACAATAGCGTGCTCTTCATCTATTGCATTACTTCCGCAACCAACTCCCCCTATTAATAGGATAAAGGGTAAAGCAAGTTTTAGTCCCTTTCGTATCATATATTTTCCTACTTTCTTCAAACTCATTTTCTAATATTTCTGAATCTGACTAAATTTCCACTGTATGAATTTATCTTTTTATTTAATGTCTTTCATCATCTCGTTGGCTTCATTTATCTTCTTGGAAGCTTTGACTACTGCATCATTACCTATTTCTATTAATTTTCTATCTTTTAATTCTAGACCGTCTCCAATTGATTTAAGTGACATATCTAGTAAACCCATAGCAGTATCCATTGTAAACTGCACATCTTTATACTTTTCGTCAGGCTTTAATTTTTTAAGCTTTTCAGATGTTTCAATTAAGTCCTTAGAAGCTAAATCAAATTCTTTCTTCTTCTCTTCTACTGACTTTTGGCCTGTTAATATGTCACTTACGACCTTGGACTGTTCAGAAACATCTTTCATCAGATAGGCTCAATTTTCTTCATAGTCTTCTTTCTTATTTTGCTCAATAGAAATTTTACTATCTACTTGTTTTTCTTTTGTAGTACACCCTGCTGCTCCCCCTGCTACAAACATAAGTGAAAATGCTAATAATATGAGATTATTTACCTTCAAACCCCTACACCCCTAAAAAATTGTAAGTATTTAACATATGAAACCATAACATAATTTACATAAATAGACTATAAAAAAATAGCGATTCTTACGATAAATTTTGAGTGTTCTAACAACCTTAATATATGTATCACAATTTTAAAGTATCTGGCTCCATATACTTTTTTAACAATCCTTTATTCAACTTCTAAAGTTTAGTATTTAATTTCTTTTTATGCTCCCTGGGATACCGTCAGTGTTTTTCAAAATAATCTATGATATGCGGAAAAATAAATCAGCTGCCCATGTGGACAGCTGATTTACATAATTATTGTTATAGGCAGTTCTTAAAAACTGATATAATGGGAAATCGTTGATAACACTCACTTCCCGTAACATATAATCCCAATTATTTATGCATGATTTTATACATAGCGTAGTTTAGCGGGTTTTCAGCGCCTAATCACCGTTATTTCCCGCATAAACTTAACCTTATTAACTATATCTATTTTCGTTCGTTGTGTTCGTTTATTTTGTTTAAATAGGCTAATCTATCAATTCTATTAAATCCATTAATATAACTATTACATATTAATGTTTCATTCATATACTATAGTAGATTGCTAGAAAGGAGGCGTAACCATGGATAGTTGCGTTGTGTTTGTAAATGGACAACCTTTTTTAGTTCTCTCAGTAGCTGGTATTGAAATTGCTAGATTAGAGATTTCTCTTCAAGTAGCATTAGCTCTAAGAGTGCTTGGAATACCAATCTGCGATTAATTACCACATCCCAAAAAAGAGGGCATTAGCTCTCTTTTTTTATTTTCTCCTTATCTTTCCTTAACAACAATCAATCTGTTCAACTTCACGTTTAATGTGTAATTTCTATATAACAAAGAAAAAAGCACCCGTTATGGATGCTTGGCGCTTAATTACGATCGATTAAAGTAATATTCCGATTTTGCAGAACAACTAAGGATTCGGCATCGGTACGTGACTTTTTCTACAGCAATCCGGCGTCCATTTTTCAAAATTGCAGCCTTTTTGGAAGTAATAAATTCTGCCTCCCATCCGCATTGCTTGCATTCCATTATTTCTTTTTTAAATCCTTCTTCAATGATAACTTCATTCATTCTCTTCACTTCTTTCTGTAGTTGATAACTCATTTAAACGACTACAGAACAATCTGTCAAGCTTATTACTCTCCACCTTCTCCAAGCCACCGCGCCATGTAATTTTTCAGCTCTTATTAGCTACACGCTTTACGTTCAGTGACTGGGAGAAGACTAAGAATCTTCTCGTTTATACTCCGTAGAGTTTGTCGAATGAGAGCTATGGTGTAACTCTCTTATAAAGGGTTTTTAATTTATATCAAGACGTGTACATTTATTCCGATGCCTTGTTTGAACTAACGTATTTTCAAGGGGATGGAGAGGAGGCTCCACTACGTTAGTTCAAACAAAGAGTGGAGCTCTTTGCCCTCATTTTGGCCATTAATAAGAATCATGAGTAATTACTAATGTACGAGATCACGTATACTTTTTAGCTTTTTAGAATGCAAGTGTCACTCAATCATGAGCAACCACCCCCATTCCATTTTCAAAATTAACATAATAGAGGGTAGACTTATATTTATTATCAACCCAGAGGACGCATTCCGAGTTGATTGATAAATACAAATTAGAAACAGCATGACGAATGCGAGTTTTCTCACACCTGCCACACTGGAATATGTCATTGTTATACATTCATTGGTCTTTTCGTCTTAACGCGGGTTCGTACCGCCTTGCCCGCCCTACTATGCGGTATACGTTACGTGACATTCTCGCCTAAGAACGTTTCACTGATAGGTGTACTAATCCTCTTTGATATGCGGTTGTCAAAGGGCTTGTACATTAAGAATACCGCTGATTTCATTATCAAAATTCCCCCTATTTTATCGGCATTTTGTCGACGTTTTACCACAAGATTTCTGAATATTTTACTCACAACCATTGACATATATATCTAACATATGTAACATATATATTACAAAGGAAATAAATGTAATGGAGGATTACTACTATGCTTACCAAAGTAAAGCAAATTCGGCTTGAAAAGGGGATGACACAAGGAGAATTGGCAAAATTGACAAATGTAAGCAGACAAACGATTGGTCTAATAGAAAAAGGAGAATACAATCCATCTTTGAATTTATGTATCATTATTTGCAAAAGTTTAGGAGTTACATTAAATGACTTATTTTGGGAGGAAGATTAATGTCTAAATTACTCAAATTATACCTTTTCGGTAGAGGGACTTCTGTTGATGAACGAGAACAAAATACAGCCTTTGAAATAATGGCAAATGCTGGACTATTATCCGTTATTATCTGTTTTGGAGCTACCATTTATGATTTGATTTTAAATAAGGAGCTTACATCACTTGGTATTCTAGCCTTAATTATTCTTTTAACAATATCATCTTATACGGTTATAATGATGAGAATAAAAAATATATACTTACGTTATGCAAATAATAAAAAACTAATAGTAAATTCAATAATATCAGGTTTTATTTTCTTTGTTTTATATACTCTGTTAACGTATTTATCTGGAGAAACTATTACTATGAGAGACCTTACTGGAAATAGTATGGGCGGAGCATTTTTTGGTTTATGCATGTATGGATATAGTAAATATAATAACAAAAAAGCAGAAAATGAAGATGAAGAATCATAATTAAAAATAAAAAACACCTTTCATTATTAATTAATGGAAGGTGTTTTTTATTCCCATAATTAGATCATTCCCAAAGAAGTAGCGATTAATCGGATAGCATTTTTCTTCTTATAATAAAAGTAATCTTTCTTCATTGATAACTCCGTGTAGATAAAACTATCCTTTAACTTCTCTCCATTCAAATACTTCATCTTGATAATCTCATCTAAAACGTATTGTAAAGCCTTATCAATTTGCTTGAATTTAATATTACTAACATGTCTTGTATTCCTTATCTCAGGAAACAGACTAATTCCCTCCTGCTGTTGCTCCACTTCATTCTCGAAACGTGCTTTTAAGGCGCGATACTCTTTTAGAATACTCACAACTTCCTTTTGCATCTTCTTCTCCATTTCTTTGTCCATTATTGGTAAGAATGCTAATTGTTCCATGAAGAAATCCCCCTATTTCTGAATTTTAATTTTTACATTCACATCAGGTACGTGAAATTTTACTATCTCATTGTTGAATAAGGGAACATGCATAGCGAGTAGCCCGTTGCCAGCTTTATAAATTTTATATTTTTAGGCATTGATGACTACAATACAGCCCGTTGCCAAAATCTATAAACTTTTATACATTTAAACAACGATGCTTAGTAAAGTAGCTCGTTGCCAAAACCTTATAAAAATCTATAAAGTTTGTTTGCTTCCTGCTTCTACGTGTCCGATTTTGCCGAAGCTACTTTCGTTTGATGTAACACTCCACAGGCGTAAATTCGGATACAACGAATCCTACATATTAACAGTAACTTTCATAGTGTTATTCCGCTAATTTATATCGCGATAAGTTTATTGCGGCATTTAAGTCCCTATCAATTACATTTCCACAATTACATTTGTAGACTCGATCAGATAGTTTCAAATCCTTTTTGATATTTCCGCAACATGAACATATTTTTGATGAAGGGTACCACATATCAGCTTCTATAAATTCGATCCCATACTTTTCGCATTTATACTTTATTTTTTCTTTAAAATCATGGAATCTCTGTTTAGCTATAGATTTTGAAAGGTGTCTGTTCTTCATCATGCCTTTCACATTCAACTTTTCCATAACAACTCTGCATGGTTTGGTTCTCACGATTGCGTTTGTTGTTTGATGAATATGATTATCGCGTATATTCGTTAATTTCCGGTATAACAACTTTATTTTCTTTTCGATTTTTATAATATTTTTGGTTTTGACAAACTTCGTTCCAATCTTATTCATTTCGTATTTCCGAGAAACCTTCCGTTGTAACATGCGAAGTCTCTTTTCGATTTTCTTAACGATAGATGTCTTATTGATATTTTTAAATACTTGCCCATCAGAGCATATTGCTAATTCTTTAATACCTATATCAATGCCTATACTTTCATTTGTTAATTGCTGTATCTCTGCCTTTGTTTCAACGCCTACTGAAATAAACCAATACTTCCCATCAAAATTAATGCGAGGGTTTGTATACTTATCTGAATCTGGTATTTTTTCAGCTGTCTTAACCCAACCGACTTTTTCAATGATGACACTTTCCTCTTTTACCTTTAATCGTTCATTATCATTATAAAATGTAGGTTTGGAATGCTTACGACTCTTAAATTTCGGTTTATTTGATTTCCCTGTAAAAAATCTTTTGTAGGCTTCACACAAATCTTTTATGGCTTGTTTAGTAATATTGTTTGACACATCATACAACCAACTGTATTCATTCGTTTTCTTCATTTTTGTTAGTTCCTTACGAAGCACACCATGAGAAATGAATTTACCGCCATCTTTATATGATTCTTCTTGCTTTTCTAGCGCCCAATTATATGCCCATCTTGCAACACCAGAGGATTTCCAAAGCTGTTTTTCCTGCTCCTCTGTTGGTTTTAAACGTATTTTTTTCGAAAGAATCATTTATTACTCACCTCCGTAATTCAATTATACATTTAACTACATGTAGTTGCAAGCAGTTTTGTTTTATGTATAATTTATTATGAGGTGATATTTTATGAATAACCGAGGACTAAAAAATCGTAAAACAATTTCAAACGCTATTGATAAAGATCTACATGAACATTTTGAAAAATTAGCTCAAGAAACACGCATACCTAAATCTAAGTTATTAGATGAAGCTATTGGAGATCTTTTAAAGAAATATCAAGACTCTACAAAATAATTGTAGGGTCTTTTCAAAGTAGCCCCCACCATCCACTCTGCATGGTTCCGTTATCCATTAAGCCTTTAATAATTTTCGTGTCTTGTTAGCCATTTTCTCTTTTGCTACCTCAATGTTATTTGCTACGTTCTTATGGTCCTGATCAAATTGAATCATGCCATCAAACATAACTGGTGCTACCATTTCATCAACGTATTACAAGTAATCAATTGGCGCTCGTTCTGTCTGTTCTACTAAGTACCCATAAATATCGAAGTCTGCTCTTGGAATTGACTTCTTACCTTTTGGCTGTTGCGACATCCTTACATAAGATTGAATGACTGATAGTGGTACAACGAATACTGATTTATCCCTACTAAACTCTATAAGGAAGAAACATACCGCCCCCATCTTCTCCGCTTTCTCCAGGTAATCCAATTGATGCTGCGCAATGTTCTTTAAATCAAATCGTGTAGCATTCTCTGTAGACTTTGCTTCAAATACTATAGCTCGTCCTTTATATACGCCGTCATAGTCTACTGTACTTTTAGCTTCATAGAATCCATTTAGTACACGACCACCTTTACTTTTTAGCACCTTTACAGGAGTCGGACGCTTGTTTATTAGCGCCACTCTCCCTCTTTGATACATTTCATTCGATAAATTGATAAGCTTCTCAAAAGCCATTCCACGATTTCCTATTCCCATTGTTATTCCTCACTTCCTACTTGTAAATTTCTACTTCAATTGAATATGCAATATTTCATATTTTATTATTATAATATTTCTTTATTAATCATCACTTTCTATCTCACCATTGATATTCATTGATAAATCAACATTTGTAATTTAATTCTTGATGTTCAATTCCGCTAAAATACATTAATTTTATATATTAAAATAATTAAATTTGAATTTCTTGTTCTACAAATCTATACGTATTTTGTGTATTATATAGCGTAAGAGTAAGGTAAGAGTTACTCTTTGCCATTTTAGGAAAGGTCCTGTTGGAAACAACGGGGCCTTTTTTCGTAAAAGAATTATTTTGTTTTAATTCTATTTAGAATTTGCTAAAATTCAGTAAAAAATATCATATTAATAAAGGGGCAATCATGAAACATACTATAAACTTCAGGTCTTTTATTTTTTCATTTGTTTGTGTCGCTTTATTCTTTTTATATCTTGAAGTATGGTCACCTAAAATGAATGGATCTATTATGAATACAATATATTTTCATCCTTTATTCGTTTTGCTAGTTTTAACACTAGGAACTTTTTTTGTTGGTATGATAGGGTTCTCTAAAATAAACAACTGGAAAGCGATGCTTAGGAGCATAATAACAGTCTTTCTGACATTTTCATTATCCGTGTTTTTAGCCATTATTTTGTTTGTGGGATATGGATTAAGTTAAAAAGAAAACCTTTAGGTACCCCTGAATAAAACTCAATATTCCGTCAATAATGTATATGACATCAGATTTTCTCCTTGTTCCCCCTTGGAGATGAGCAGTTAGTTTTAGCTAACTGCTCCTTTATTTATAACAATGATAAAATTATTTAAAATGATTCTTCTTTATTTCTCAATATAAGGAGCCTTGGATTTTTATTAACACTCCTGTAGTATATAGACAAAGAGTAAGGTAAGAGTTACTCTTTGCCATTTTAGAAGGGGTTCTGTTGGAGACAACAGGACCTTTTTTCATATAGAGATTGTTTTGTTTAATTTTTCACCATTAGCCACAAAAATATCTTATAATCGTTATATACTAACTTAAAATAAAGGATTAGGAGTAGATTAAATGCCAGTTACACTTGAACTTATTCTTTTCATTCTTATAGCAATTAGTGCTGTCGGCTATTTAGTAAAAGAATTTCAAAAAACTAGGAAAAGGACACTTGGAATTTCACTAGAATTCTTGGTTCTTTTCTGGTCAATATGGAGAATATCGACTATCATAATCTAATTTATAAAAAATGAATTCCTTCGAATAAAACCCAATATTATGTCCATAATGTTGATAGGCTGTATGCCAAAATTCATTTAGTTTTCTCTGTATCTCCTTGTATTGAGCAGTTAGCTTTTGCTAGCTGCTCTTTGTTTGTAAAAAGCACTCAATTAACTGAACGCGCATATAATATTCTGCGTTCCTTTCTTTGTAAAATAGTCGTTACAAAATGGATCTCGTCACAAGAGCACTTAATAAAGTGCTCTTTTTTGATTTTAAACTAAAACAAAATGAAATTTTTACCATGAAGATAATTATTAAATATTTTTCGCTTATACATTATAATGGAAGAGTTATTGTATATTGGCATTAAGAGGAGCGACCTAATTAAGGGCTTCTCTTTTTTATAAAATAGCATTGTTACTGCAATCTCCCTTTATATATCTTCTTGATCTGCACTTCAGTGAATCCCTCGTACACCGCAAATACTTCAGAGAACTGACTTAAACACATATCAATAATCGTGTCGTCTGTCGTTCTAATGTAAAAATACTTAACTTCACCCATGTAATCGTTGTGTAGATAATAACTCTTAATCTCGTGATGGTAGTTATTAGCTTCCAATACTTCATACAGCTTAATTTTCGTTTCATCCATATCAAACATAGATAAATGTCCCATCTCCTTAACAACTCCTTACGTATTAAATAACATTTTATTTTTCATCCTTGTACTCCATCTCCACAAATTCAGCTAAATCAATTTCTTTCATTATCATTTCCTCTAGAAAATAAAACGCTTCTTGTTCTCCTTCGTTTTCTCTTACATTTTGAAACTGTAATTTTTGTTCTTCATTTAATTCAAATTTCACTTTTGCTTCTACAGCCATTATTCATACCTCCATGTCTTTATATTTTTCAAACACCCCATTCTTCTGGAGAGTATTCACTAATTGCCTAATCGTACTTTCCGTTCTTCCTAACGCTAAAGCGATTGCCTTTACCTTTCCGAATCCATAATACTTACATATGTAGGCTAATTCCCTCGTTGTATACGGCTTCTTATGATTCGGATGGTACTTCATTCTGCCCTGCGCACCCTATTGAACTTCCACCCTGATCACTTCCTTCCCAAATAGCGTTTTAATTCAATTATCGGTATCACTTCTTCGTGTTCTTATAATCGACATGAAATATTACATATTTCGACATTTTTCTACGCAAATAGTCAAATGTGGTGTATTCTATAGTAGAAGAGTAAAGTAAGAGTTACTCTTTGCCATTTTAGGAAAGGGCCTGCTATTTATAGCGGGTCCTTTTTGTTAAACTACAACTAAAATAGCTTTTTTGTATAAGATAATAGCTCTAGATCAATTGGACACATTTACCGATTTATTCACCATTAAATCCATGTTAAAATCTCTTGTGAGTACGACATAACTCAATCTTAGGAAGCCCTGTAACATTTTCTGCGGGGCTTCTTTTTTTCAACAAGCCGTTAGTTAACTGTGCTGACTACCTTGATTTACAAAATTACTTTTTGTTCACTTTTTTGATACATTTATGAAACATTCATATGTTATCTTCAGTACGTTCTATTCTTTTTATAATACCGTGTGAAGTATACCAAACCGAGAATCCCTAACCCCCTAAGTTTAGGGATTCTTCATTTAAATACGGATTTTATACACTTTTATTCTTTTCAAAAACTATTATATTTATTATACGTAATATATAAATTTATGTTATAATGTCGTTATGAAACATCACGTGTTTCAAATACAACATTTTTTGATGGCCTCTTATCTTTCCGTAAGAGGTCTTTTTTTTAAATAACTATTTTTTTAAGTTTCATAAAACCTCTCTTTGCCTAAATAGGTTCAAAATTATCTATTTTACATATATAATACTTTTAGCAATTTAAATTCTATACATAAGTAATGGAGGCATTAAAATGGGGAGTGTCCCAAATTTACCACCTCAACAATCAATCTCAAAAAAACAAATTAATCCTAATAAGAATCAACAAACCAATAAAAAGCTAAGACGTCGTCTTTTATTAGCGCTTGCTTTTATGCTACCTATGGTTATTTCCATTCAAATTTGCATTTATAAGCAAGAACAAATGATTCAAGAAAAACAAATTACACTTAATAAAGAAAAGAAAAGATTATCTGAAGTAGAACTTATAGGACGTTATTTTGAAAACGATATTAAAACTTTAACAGAGAGTGAAGAAGGTATTTTAAAGTTCGCAAGGAAATTGTATGGATTCTCCAGACCTGATGAAACTATATTTCAAATAACTGAATAACTTTTCAATACATAAGCGATGGTCATAAATCATGGAGCGATTTAATGATCATCGCTTTTTATCAAAATTCTATTAAATAACGCTTTTGTTATAAAACTAATCCATCATTATGCTTTCCACTTTGTTCATGGTGGCTTGCATATCTTGATACGCACCTAATATATCTTTAGTCTTATAGTTACGTTTACCTAAATTTATGTGTATTCCCCATCTAATCACACTGAATCTATCTTCGCTTTTCCGTTGCTTTTCTAAACGAATAACCGCACGTCTACGTACCATCTTCACTACGCTTCCTCATTTTCCTTAACAAAATTCAAATTTGGTCTTTATCAAAAACTTCAATATCATGTAAAACCTGCGCAAAGATTACTTTGATTCAACCTACATAACCAATAAACGTTATATAATGAATTTGCAAATATCCAGTTTGCAAAATACTTACTTTCCATACGACTTATGCTTGAGTGCTAGGTGAAATCCTAGCCTTTTTTTATTTAGTACCTGTAGATCCGAATCCACGATTATTTACAACCAGTAAAGCCTTTACCAATATGTTTTCTTGTAAATATCTCCTCTATTGTCTTGTCTCCTTTTGCAATCATATTTCTCGTGCTGCTATATGAATAATTCAATTCTTCGCACCATTGCACAAGTGTTTTCGTTTCACCTTTATATTCGATATATTTATTTCTAGAAGTGTTATTAGATTGTGTTTTAACATCTGTCCATCTGCAATTATTTGGTTCGTAATTCCCATCATTATTAATTCGATCAATTGTCAATTTATCGTTATATCCATGTTCTAATGCCCATTTTTTAAAAGACTCATAGTCATTTTTCCATTCATCACAAACCGTAATACCTCTCCCACCATATCTAGTGAATCTATAGTTTTTTGGATCGTTGCATCTATTCCGCATTTTTTGATAAATTCTATACAACCTTGTATTAGAATCCTTATGTTTAGAGTGAACCTTTCTATTTGTTTCTACGGAAAGACATCCACAACTCTTTATTTTCCCACTAGTTAACGAATCACTTCTAGTGATTACATATTCTCCACAATCGCACAGACACTTATAATAGCTTCTATTGTTTTTCACTTCTCTGCTGACTACAGATAATTTTCCATATCTCTTACCTGTATAGTCCTTCGAATACATCGTTTTTCTTCGTTCATTATCACATTTCTTACTACAAGTTTTCCTTCTATCCCAAATACTTTGATCTATTTCAAATATCGACCCACAGATACAACATTCTTTCGATTTTTCATCTAATCCCACTGCTTCCAAAGCCACGGCTTCCTCTTTCAGAATCCGATAGTTTGTTAACTTCTACAAAATGAGCCGTTTCTACTGGCGCTATGACACCTTGAGCAATACGAGTCCCTCTTTCAATTACATGAGCTTGCATACTTGCCTCTTTAGGGGCTTCAATATTATCAACTAGCACACCAACTTCTCCCCTAAAACCACTATCCACAGTTCCAAGAACTACGCGTAGCTTTGTATCACGCGTCATACCGCTACGCGGGCGCACCTGCACTTCGTATCCTGATGGAATTTCGAAAGCCAATCCCGTTGGTACAACCTTTGTTTCTCCAGGCCAAACAATCGTGTCCTCCGCTGCTACAAGATCAAAGCCACTATCACCCAGATTCGCATATTTCGGCATTTCTACATCTTTCACTCGCTTAATTTTCACTCTTAACTTCATTCCTGATACACTCCTTTTATTAGATTCCACAACTCTTGTTCAGTCATCTCATAAAGTTGTCGCCCTGTCTTTTCCTCTTTATAAATTCCTTTTTGTAGTAAAACATCGATGTAAATTTGTTTCCTGTCCATGTTGCCTCCTAGCTTCTTTTCTTCTTAGCTCTCCTTATAGGTGTGGTCGCTGCCCTTTGTGGACTCCATCCTCCTTTTATTACCCTTGTACTAAATGTGCCATATGAAATACCATTCTCTTCAGCCAAATTGACCATATCTTCCATTGTTACTCTCAATTTCTTTACGGGCCTTTTCGCCGCTTCCTCTGGTGGCATCCCTTTATAAACACGAGTTAAAAATGTCTTTTTTTTAATTCCATTTTCTAAAGCTAGTCTCAACCACTTTTGTTCCCTAAATTGATATTTCCGAGGTGGTGTATTAATTGCCTTATCAATATCCCACCCCATTTGATACACCCTACGATATAACATGTAATAGCCAATTCCGTTCTTCTCGGCTGCTTTATAATCTTCCTTTTCTAGCCATCTATTTATCGTCATAACGCTATGCCTCCTAATCCAAATTCATGATCTCCTCTAAGGTTCTATCCGAAATATAAGTGGTAATGATTTGTATTTTTCCGTATTTCTTTTTAGCCATTTCTATAGCTGCACCCTCAGACTTCGCCTCAAACCAACGAAGCTTCCACTTTTCGTCTTTGTCGTAAAATTCTACTGAATACGTCATAACGCTATTACGCTTCAAAAATTTGTCCGCTGTACTTGTTGCGGTATAATCAAAACTTCCGACTACATCCTCCAGTGTTAGTTGTTTCATGCCCCTAACCCCATTGGACGAGATTTAATTTTGTTCTTATCTGCCTGATCCATGATTAATGCGGCAATTTCTAGTTGATGCCTCTCCAATTCTGTAGCAATTTCAATAATATTTTTGTCTTCGTTCCACATTTTTCGTAATCGAATTACTTCGCTTTCATCAAACACTAAGTCCAACTCTTCTAAAGCGATATATAAATTACGACGCGATTTCTTCATGTACCTTCCCTGCTGCAACGCCATTGTGTAATTTTCCTTTTCCAAATCCGTTCCAAGTCTTGGCATCCCATTTCCCCTCCAGTTGTAATTTATGAATTTCTCTTAGCTCCGCCATAACAGCATGACGCTTTCTATCCACTTCCTCAGGTGTTTGATTTGCCGCTTCGCAAACACATGGCCCAAACTGATACATACCCGTTCCAATGTCGTTCTGAATTACTACCGTTCCGTTACATGCATACATTGTTTATTCCCCCTTCTTGAAATTTCGTAATCTATAATTATCACCAAACATTTCTAGCATTTTTGCGTTTTCCATCATTCTGCTAAAATCACGTTCTCCATACATTTCCGCTAACTGATCAACACTAAAATTCGTTGTAAATAAAGTGCTCTTCCCAATTCGACTATCTACAATTTCATTTGTCTTCGTTTGCTTCCAAGTAACGCCTTCTTTATCTTTTTCCGTGAATTCTGCTCCAAAGTCATCAATAATAAGAACATCCACTTTAGCAAGAAGTGACATAAGCTTGTCCTCTGTTAATTCGCTATTTTTATTCCACGTAGACTTTATTTTTGTGAACAACTTGTTCATTTGAATGAACATCGCGCTGTATCCACGTTTCATTAGTTCTTTAGTAGCTGCTACACACAAATGACTTTTACCAACTCCGTAATCGCCTGTAATAATCATGCTTGTTGATGAAGCTATTATCTTTGCCATTGACACTGCCGCTGCTTGCATTAGAATCCACTCCTTTTATTTTTTCATTTAAGTAACCTTCAAATTTAGTCCCGAATAACGTTTCTGGTCGTAAATACGGGTTCATATGGGAGTCTTTTAACCATTGTGCTGTTTTGATATCAATAACTCGTTTAAAATCATCTATAATAAAACCGTCTTTAAATCTAGCTTTGATTAACGATCTAGTTTTCGCTGTTTTATGTTTAAAAGATTTACCCGCTTGTTCATTAAGATAAAAAACGATATCTTCATAAGGGATACAGTCTTTTGACCGTTCTTTTTGGTCAGAAGGCATATTATCTTTTAATGTAGTAATCTCTGTTGTGTTCTTTGTTGTATTCTCTGTTAAAGATTGCGACGTTTTGTCAGAATGGATTCCGACACTTTGTAAGGTTTGATTCTGACAAAGTGTAAGAATGGATTCTACCAATTTGTTATAATCCAATTTGTAGTGGACCGTAGGAGCTCCATTCGCTTTTTTTAAGGCTGTCTCTACTAAGCCATCATTAACTAATTTTTTTGTTGAATACCTAACTTGTCGTTCTGTTAAGCAAATTTCCTCTTCCCATTCTTTGTATGTTTTATAAAAGAATCCATCTGTTCTCTTCGATTTATCACTATAAAATACGATTTGATTAAGAAGTATCGCTGTTGTGAGATCGCCTGTTAACTTAACAAACAATTTTGGTACAACAACTATGTTTTCTTGTCCACTTATTTGAGAAATGATTGTACGTATCGTGTTGTAGTTACTCACTTAGTTCACCTTCTTCATCCAACATTCATAACTTACTGAGTCTTCCATGCCAGTAAACCGAACTTTGTCTCTCCCCTTGAATTTACCCTCGTGATGAAAAGTTCTTTCTGCTCTATATACCCGCTTAATTGGCGTTACATAGTCATAACCTCGTTTTTCTAAATCACGCACTGCTATTAGCATTTCTCTCATCGATCCACGTCTGACAGGTATCTTAAACATCATGCATTCTCCCTTTCGCATACCGCTATGGCGCCTTGAACCTTAATCACTTTGTATCCTGGATAGCGATCGGGAGTAATGTACTCTATCGCCTTTTCCCTTGCTTCCTCTTTATTCCGTGCGCCCCTCCACACCCACGCTGGAAGGACGACTTTAGATTGATTTTTGTCTAACAGGCTTAGCATCTCCTTAGTTTGTTTGTTCTATTTTTTCAACCTGTCTTGTTCTTCAATTTCAGAAGTTTCTTTTTCAGCCTGTTTAACCCACTTTGTTGATTTCTTAAGTACTTCCTCGGCTTGTTTTAATGTCAATTCACCAACTTCTTTAATGCTTAAGTATCCTTTAATCGTGTCTTCATCCACTTTCCGAAGAGTAGCCAACTTTTTAATGTTTAATTTGATTGCTCCAACTTGTTGAGCATTAATCATTTCTTCTTGTACTTCTGGTAGGTCTTCACCCGCATAGATGTATAATCCCAATCCGTGAAGCGCTATTGCCTTAACTAAGCAACGTTGAATACTAGTGTTAATATCGAAGCTGTTAGGCTCTGCAATGGGCTTATTTTGATTGTTAAGTATTGGGTGAATCTGACTTAGTGGTATTTCCTTGTACAGTTACTTCAACTTCTACAAAGTAACCGCAATCTGTTTTAAGGTAAGGTACTCCATTGAATCGTTTTACCTCCCATGTCGCTGTTGGATCTACTTCACGAAGCTTTTTAACCGCCCATGCCCATGATAAGTAATTAAAGCGCCCTTTCTTTTCAACATGTTCCGTGCAATCTATTTGAGCTAATTTAGAAAAGTAATTTTCAGTTGTCATACGAATCTCCCTCTCTTTTAAAATGGTGCTAATTCCGTTTGTTTACTAGCTTCATACACTTCCATAAGTGACTGTAATCCGTATTCGTAAGCCACAACCATCAATGCAGCATTTGGTTCGTTACTTTGTTTGTATCGTTCAACTAAACTCTTCATAATTTGAATTTCAGCTTCAATTTTGTTTTGTAGACTCATCTTATTCACCTGCTACTTTCTTCATCGAATGTTCTTCAACGTATTGTTTGATGCATTCGGATTCGGTATGGATTGGATCCCCACTAAAATCAAGGTATCCTTCTCCGTAGAAGATTTCTCCGCCACATCCTTGACAGTAATCCATGAAATCTCTAGCTGATGAATCGTGATGATTTCCATAAGTAATTGGATTTTCAACCATTTCCATATTCCTCCTTATTTACTAAGAGAAACAAAATATGTTATAATGTAGGTACGGATATTTATTTTGTTTCTCTAAAACCGTCCTATTGGTGGGGGCGGTTTTTTATTTCTCAACCAAATAGACTGAATTTTCAATTTTTAATCTGTCATTTTCATTAAGTTATTGGTAAAATATAATCAACCTGTTGAAACACCCTTCTTGGATACCTGTGCCTCCCCGTACAGGTATTTTTAATGCTAGTTTTTAGCTAGCAGATGCATTGTTCTCACCCTTTCTGATGCTTTCACGCATCGGAATATCCAGGAACCCATTTACTAGGTGGGGGATACCATTAGATTCCTGAATATTACGACAAGCAAGAGCTTGTCCTATTAACTCTATAAAGACGCTATTACAAACATAAGCCCTTATGGACTCTTTGGATTATCAACTTTTTTCATAATTTTCATCATAGTTTTTCACATTCACATTTATGTAACATTTTTATATAATGTTTAAATGAATTATGTGTTAAACTTATAACATTCCAAGAAGTCCTTTACTTTTAGAATCGACAATTCTTCAATACCCTTAGTCTTGCCCTGCATCCCCTTGCAGGGCTTTTATCATTTAGCTAGAGTTATAAACTCCTTATGCATTTCCTCAACCTTATCTGCGCTGTTATGTATCCCTCTTGCTCTTAAATCTTTTATGATCCATGCGAGTTTCTTTTGTTCGTATTCATCTCGCTGCTGTTTATCCATCACTTTTCATCCTTCATAAACCTTTTATCTATACGTTCCATCACATAAGCGAATCCGCCTAACGCTGCGAAAAATACAGCAACCATACATAAAGAAAACATACTTTCTTCTGGCATCTAAACCGCCTCCTGTTCTTGTTCTTTCTTCAGTCGGTCTATGATGTATGCTTGTCCTTTTGGCGTTACGTATGTTGTTGTCCATGTGAATGGCTCTCCACAAGGCTTCTGTTTAACACCTTGTGCGATTTCGAAGTATCCCTTTTCAACTGATGCCTGAGTTGGTTCAGTAGATCGTTTGAAGATTAAGTTCCACTCTCTAAGTTTTGCAAACAACTGACGTTGCCCAATTTTGACATTGTGTTTGGTTGCTAACTTAGCAACTTCACTCACCTTTAGCGATTCGTTGGATTGCATACAAGCTTCTGCAAATGTCACAAGCGGTTGTTGCTGAAGGTGTAAATGTATTATTCCTCCTTGCTATTCCAACGCTAGTTAACTTCTTTGTCTCGCCAGCTGTCGTTTTCCAAGCACGCCACTGCTTTCCTTTGTCTAATTTTTTAATGGACGTGGTTCACGTGCCAAAAGAACATTTTTAAATGGGGTACCGCCAGCATTTCGAAAAAAAACACGATTATTTTTATGGTAAAATTTATATAAAAAATTAAGGATGTTTTTATTATGGAAACTACAAAAACGAGTTTAATTCAAATCCTTTGGGATGGACCATACAATATTGCAGACCTAGTAAAACTAAAAAATGAAGAAATCGATTATGGAATTTATCAGATTTATGGGAATCACCCTGTGTATGGTAATGACGTTCTGTTGTATATTGGAAAAGCAGATTTTCAGACTATAGGGCAAAGAATTTCCCAAGAAAATTGGCCGGACACTAACGATTCTAACAATACTAAAATATATGTTGGAAGGTTTTACGGTTCTAAAAACCCAACTGAAACTGAATGGTCAGTAGAAATTGACTTGGCTGAGAGATTGTTAATTTATGTTCATAAACCTGCATATAATTCTAAAAGTATATCCTCGCTAAAGGATTTAAAATTTCAGGATATTCATATCTTAAACTGGGGTAATTATAGATCTCTTCTCCCTGAAATTTCTGGATTAAGATGGACAAGTAAGTTAGACGATTTGGTATTTGAAATGTATAAATGGGTGTAGTCTCACTTGTAAATTAATTAAACTTTATAAATAGATGTAGCAAAATAAAGTTGGGTGGGAACCCAGATATATTTGTACTGTAAGAAAAGTCTTATGTAGACCAAGTAGAGGAAGGCACCTTTGGGTGTCTTTTCTTATTAGACAAAACAATATAAGTTGTATTATAAATATAAAAGGATAAAAGGAAGGTAAGTGAATATCATAATTAATTTTGAACCATTTAACCCAACTATAAATGACTTAGCAATCAAACTTGCTATCGTAATATTTATACCATTATTCTTAGCGTTAATTGTCAAAGTGGTACTTATGAAATTTATGAAAGAATCAATTGCTGGCAGATTAGCTAGCCTATCTTTGTTATTTTTTATGTACTATGTATTTAAATTTATTACAGAGTAAAAAGGCGCTTGAAGACATCTTTTCTTTATTTTCAAAAGGACCTGCTCAATTCATTCTTCAAAACATAAGGTGAAGTGAACCCATTAAATTACATGGAATGAACCCTAGTTTTACCCTCTGATCTAAAGGAGGAACTATCGTTATGGGATATGGTGGTACTTGCGGTGAAGGCTGCGGCTTTGCTGGAGGATTTGCTTTATTAGTTGTATTATTTATTCTATTAATCATTATTGGCTGCACTTGCTTCTGCTAAAAACTATTGGAAAAGGCACCTTTGGGTGTCTTTTTTTGTACACCTTCGACATAATATGACAATATAGCGATTAATAGTTTGTTATCATAGTTCAGGTAATCTTACATTTTAGACACTGGGGGATACATATTATGAACAATAAACTATTACTCGCACTAACAAGCTGCGTTTTAATTATAGGATTGGCAGCATGCTCATCTAACGAAAACGCAAGTACAGTTAATGACTCTAAAGCTGAAGAGAAAACACAAAAAGAAGCCGATAAGGACCAGAAGGCTGAAGAAAAGGCTAAACAAGAAGAACAACAGCGTCAAGAAGCTGAGGCGCAACGACAGGCTGAAGAAGAGAAAGCTAAACAAGAAGAACAGCAACGTCAAGAGGCCGAAGCACAACGACAGGCTGAAGAAAAAGCGAAGCAAGAAGAACAGCAGCGTCAAGAAGCTGAGGTACAACGACAGGCTGAAGAAAAAGCGAAGCAAGAAGAACAACAACGTCAAAAGCAGGAACAATCCCATAAACAACAAGAAGCACAAGTGCAAAAACAAAAAAAGACAGAGAAAGAAGCACGTGAAGAACAAGAAAGTTTAGAGTACGCAAAAAGGAGAGCACAATCATTTGAAGATAAAGAACGAGAAAAAATGAGTTGTGACGACGCGAAAAATGTTCTCGAACAATTAAAAAATGCCGAACAGAATCCGGCTATAAAAGATAGTATTGTAAAGTACCAAGAAAAAGTAAATATGTGCAGCAATTAATAAAATAACTTAACATGGTAAAACACCATTTGGATGGGAGTCCAATACATATTATTAAAATTAAAGTGGTTCAAGTCGGAAGGCACCTTAGGGTGCCTTTTTTTAATAGGGACCCCACCCCATCGCTATCAAGCTAAAGATTTATTGCAACCCCATGCACATCAACTTAAGTTTTTTAAGTACCCAAAAACGAATTCCCCACCTTGTTACGGCTATTTAAGGGTATTAGGCTCACTTTTTCCTTTTGGGGAACAATTAATTTCTTAACTTGACGGCCATGTACAATGACCCCTAATAGGAAGAATGAAAAAATCAAGATTACAGCCAAATTTTTGCTAATTGAGAAACTCCCTCTATTATCTTTTTTTCACATAAATCACCCAATCCAAGTTGAATATGCGGATATCGTGGTGTATATTTCGAGAAATATTTTGAACAAGGATAAACTACAATTCCGTGTTCATATGCCCTTTCAATTAGCATTTTTTCACTCATTTCCGTTTTCACTTCAATAATAACGAAAATTCCGGAGCTACCACCTTTTATTTCAACATAATTCTTAAAATGTTTTAATAATTCCCTATTCAATAGTTTCATTTTACGTTTATACAAAGCTTTCATCTTCCTTAAGTGTGAGTACCAATATCCTTCATTCATAAAGGTCGCCAGTGTTCGCTGATGGATAGATGAGGATGTTTGCTCAAGCAAAGGGAGTATCTTTTTATATTCACTTATTAGCCTTCTAGGCAAAACCATATAACTGACACGGATAGAGGGTAGTAGTGCTTTTGAAAAAGTTCCTAAATAAACCACCCTATCATTAGAATCTAAGCTTTGAAGAGACGGTATAGGTTGATGGATGTATCGAAATTCACTATCATAATCATCCTCAATAATATATCCTTCCACCCTTTTTGCCCATTGAATTAACTTTAATCTCTCATTGACGGGTATAGTCACTCCATATGGAAAGTGGTGAGTAGGAGTGACATATAAAAGTCTAGAAGGCGATTTTAAAAGGAGATCGACTTGAATGCCTTGTTCTTTTACCGGGATTGGATCAATGATAAATGATTGAAGAACAAAAAGTTCCCTTGCCACATTATATCCAGGGTCTTCTACTGCCAGATAATGATAGTCTTGCTTTAGCAACAACGACAAAAGTAATAACAAGTGCTGTGTGCTACTGCCAATAATAATTTGTTCTGCAGAAGTATTAACTCCTCTTGATTGAAACAAGTAATCTGCTAGTACCTTTCTTAATTTAATGTCGCCTTGTTTTTCTCCGTATGAAAACATGCTAGAGTCTTTAATGATTTTATTTGTAAGCATTCTCCATTTTTTCAAAGGGAAGTTCTCTTGATCCACTGTCCCAATTTTAAAGTCAATAGTATTCATGGCAGCATGATTTGTTTCATGATGCTGTTCTCTAATGGGTTCATAATTAAGTATCTCATCCGATATAGTAGCCTCTACAAAAAATCCCTTTTTGTTCTCACTTCGAATATATCCTTCCGATTGCAGTTGTTCATAGGCTACTTGAGTTGTGTTTCTGCTGACCTCTAATTGGATAGCAAGTTGTCTAATCGATGGCAACTTGCTATCCTTTTCTAATTTACCAGATAGAATCTGAGTACGTATGTATTGATAAACTTGTTGGTACATAGGAGTGTTGCTTTCTCGATTGATATTAAATATTAGTTCATTCATCATTGTAATACCTCATCTGTCATTTGTATTTATTATAAACTGTACCTTTTATAAATGACGGTATAAATGAATAATAAATTTAGAAAAAAATTGAATTTGGGAGAAAACTTATGACAATATTTATGTACATATTTTGTTTGATTGTATGGGGACTCAACTTTATTGCGGTAAAAATTCAAGGAACTCCTGTCAGCTTAGAATTATCCTTAACGTATCGTCTAGTTATGACAGCTTTTTTATTTTTGATACTTGTTTGGTTCCTTCGACCAAGAGGGATGCCAACAAGAAAAGATATCCCATTTGTAATAGTTTTTGGTGTATGTAACTTTGCATTAAGCTATTTATGCCTTTATTACGCCACAATTTTGAGTTCTGCAGCAATCGTAACATTGATTTTTTCATTAAAGGTGATTTTGACCCCGATTACCCTTCGGATTTTTTTAAAAGAAAAGTTACATTCACGCGTTTTGTTTGGGGGGATTTTTGGTGTATTAGGCGTATGTATTCTCATCTATCCGAACTTGAACAACTTTCAAGGGTACAATGACATAAAAGGAATTATAGTTGCGATCTTAGGTACGTTTCTTACAGCAGTAGGTGATGCTAGCTCGGCACGAAATGCAAGTCACAAAGTGAATCCTATCTATGCAAATGCCATTGGATTTACAGTGGGCAGTATTTTGATGGGAGTAATTGTATTATTTCAAGGACAAGAATTTATATTTCCAACATCGTTTTCATATTTATTTGGGTTGTTATATTTAACTCTGGTTGCTTCATTTGTAGCATGGTTATTCTATTTGAAGCTTGTAGAAAAAATTGGAGGAGCTCAAAGTGGCTATATGGTTGCACTTTTCCCGGTAATTGGAGGAATAGCTTCCGTTTTAATCGGTGAGTCAGATCCATCATTGTATTTGTTTGCTGGTTGTTTTTCTAGCTGTATTGGCGCTGCTATTGCATTAGGGTTTAGAACTCGGAAGCAAGTTGCAAAATTACCTCTAAAAAGAGTTACTTAATAAGGAATAAGTGTTGTGAACTTGAAAATAGAGCTCATTTATTTGGTATGCAAAACTTTAAAGAGCTTATACTGGATTTTTAGAAAAAAGAAAAAAATCTCAAGTGAAATTAAACTTATATAATCTTAGCTTGATGGGCATGGGGTACCGCCAGTATTTCGGGAAAAACCACGCTAAGAGTATACAAGATTTTATACAGTTTTTCGGTTAATCCAATAACAGACAAGAACCCTACAACCGCACCAGGATAAGAATGTATAAAAAAATGCATAGATCCATAGAACAAAAAAGAAGGTTCTCTTGTGAGAATAGGATTCCCCCCTTTTCCTTGCTACCGATAATTTGAGACGTTATGTTAACCAAACGTGTATAGAGTATACAGTCAAAAAAGTACAATACATCGCTTCTTCTAAATGGTACAATTAGGGAAAAAAGGGTGGAAGAATATGTATGATTACAAATTTGTGAAAGTCGAAATTGATGGATGGAAAGGGCAACCCAAAGAAGATTATAAGCGTATTATTATAGAACATGCTGAAGATGGTTGGGAATTTGTTCAAGTCCTTACTCTAACACTCGCAGGATATACGAGTTCTTTGGAGATTATCTTCAAACGAACCAAAGAACTTCTTTAAAAAACGAAAGAGGTTTGCCTGAAATAACATA
>Ga0209463_1000567_pt1 | contig 27361 bp, 34 predicted proteins | sample AgamicMgSfrz_FD_187169 | JGI IMG/M metagenome (GOLD analysis project Ga0209463, IMG submission 187169) | Agave microbial communities from Guanajuato, Mexico - Mg.Sf.rz (SPAdes) (version 2) | ecosystem: Host-associated > Plants > Phyllosphere > Phylloplane/Leaf | place: Guanajuato, Mexico... | reverse complement strand
TCCGCACAATCCGCTCGTTTCTCCGATCTTTGCGGATAGAGACGTCTTAGCTCAAATGCCTCCAGCTCTCGTCATCACAGCTGAGAAAGATTCACTAGCTGAAGAAGCCGAGCGATATGCGGACAAGTTAAAAGAAGCAGGGGTAGAAGTCACATACACCCAATTTAAAGGAGTCCCTCACGCTTTTACTCATGCCGGAGATTTCGAAATAGCTGAACAAGCTTGGCATCTGATGGGCGACAGTTTAAAAGAAACTTTTAACTCGAAAATAAAAAAATCATAAATATTGAGTCATGGTAGTTTCTCATTTAAATATAAAGCTTGGGGAGAGATAGATATCCCCAAGCTTATTTTTAATGCATGGTTTGCTTCTCTCGATGTTGTCGGTAGGGAAGTTTTCCTTTACCTACAAATAATGCAGCAACAAAAGCTAGGACTAATAATGCACTTGAGACTAAAAATACTGAATGTATACCTTCTACAAAGATAGTAATGATTTGGCTGAAGAGTGAATCTGGTAATTCACTTTTACTTCTGATGACTTGTTGAATATCCCCATTTAACACTTGTTGGAAATTCATGTTTTTAGCAACGAGTGTTTCAAGTTTCGTTGAAACCTGATGATTTAAAACAGCACCTAAAATACTAACACCGATGGTTGCACCAAGTGATCGGAATAAGTTACAGAAGAGGTGGCGATACCTAAATCGCTCTTTGGTACCAATTCTTGTGTCAAAGTATTTAGTGCTGGCATCAATATCCCCATTCCTACTCCAAGTATTCCAGAATATAAACTAATCACCCATAAAGAAGAATGCTCAGTAATTGTAGAAAACAATAGGAATCCAATGATCATCATCGTAAGACTGCTTGTTAAAATCAATCGATAACGAAATTTTGGTAAGAGTGATCCGCATAATATTGCAGTGAGTATGATGCCTACCATCATTGGCATCAATAAATAACCTGATTTTGTAGCAGATAAACCTTGGACATTTTGTAAATACAATGGGAGAAAGGATATGGCACCAAACATACCAACACCCATAAAGAAACTAATGATGGATAAAATAGAGATTATTTTATTTTTAAAAAGCGTTAACGGTAAGATCGGTTCTTTTGCTTTTGTTTCAATCCAAATAAATAGACCAATGAAAATAATGCCGGCGCAAAATAGGGATAGCACAAATGGAGAAGTCCATGAATAAGAAATGTTTTCTTCACCTTTTCCACCAGTAAGAACAGTCGTTAATAAAATGGCGACGATCCCAAGTGATAAGGTAATAGCACCCCACCAGTCTATTGAAGGCTGTTGTCTTTGGTTATTTTCTTGATATCCTATCCAAATAAAGGAGATAGCAAGAGCAGCAATTGGTGTGTTGATAAAGAAAATCCAATGCCAGCTTAATGTCTCTGTTAGAAACCCTCCTATCGCTGGACCGATAATACTTGAAAGCATAAATGTTGAACCTAATAAACCTTGTATTCGTGCCCTTTTTTCAACTGAAAATATGTCTGCGACCATTGTAAATGCTAGCGGCATTAGAGCTCCAGCTCCAATCCCTTGAATACCTCTGGAAATAATGAGAACTATAATATTTTGCGCTAAGCCACATAGAATTGAACCTATGACAAAAAAACCAAGACCAATCAAATAAATGTTTTTTCGGTTATAGAGGTCAGATAATTTCCCAAAAATTGGTATAGCAATTGATTCCGCCAGCATGTATATAGCGATAACCCAGCTATAAAATGAAAGCCCTCCTAAATCACGAATGATTGAAGGCAGCGCTGTTGACACAATGGTCTGATCCAAAGAGGCAAATAATAAACCAAGCATGACGCCTAGGACAACTAATTTTTTATTTGTTTGTCTAACGGCCATAATGTAGACTCCTTCATTTATATTAAGTACTTCGATCTTCTTCAATGCTTTACAAAATTTATTCAAATCTTAAAGTTGTCTATGCAAGATGAACGCTTAATCCGTTTTTTCAGCAAGTTGGTTTTTCTTTCTTAAACGATTTACTTTGATTAAAATACCAGCCATTCGTATTAAAAGCATTGTAAATACCATGGTGATGAACGCTGGTGCGATAATAGTAGAATCAATTTGGTGCTTCATTAAAAACTGTCCAAAACTTACTTGGTTATGCTGTACATAATAAGAAAAAGCAGAACGACTACCTATACTAATGATTAAGATGATGGCATAAGGTATTCCTGCAATCGTATAAAAATCATCCTCCTCTTTCACGACAGAAGTGAAAGAAACCAATAAAATGCCCATTAATGCCCCTATAACGATGGTTAAAAGTAAAATAGTAAGATTTGCTCCATCTGTTGGAATTGAATGAATATACTTTTTTCCAAAAAGAAAAATGGCACCGATTGGGATAATAAATCTGATAAGGTTCATTTTTCTTTTCCCTAATTGTATATAGAGTAAAAATAGAAGTAGCATAATGGTTTGACTGTCATTTTGTCAAAAAAATTTTTGGAAGACAGTCATAATGCTTCTTTTATGGAGAATCCCATTTGACAAACTTGATTCACATATTCAATATATATCGTGTACTAAGTATCACAAATTATATTAGGTAAGGGGTAATCCTCATGGTTCAAGATGCAAATTTCATTCGAGAATCTATTCACTTTCTGCACCATTATTTTAAGAAATCAATTCAAAAAGAAGCTGAGAAATTTGATATTACAGTTCCTCAGATGCGTGTCATTAAAGAAGTGGCTACTCAAAAAAAAACGAACATTAAAACACTTACGAAAAATTTAAATATGACCCAAAGTACAGTCTCAGATATTGTGGAACGACTGATCAAAAAAGGAATCTTGATGAAAATGCCAAATCCAGTTGATAAACGTTCAGTTGAAATATTTGTTGCGGATTCAGTCAAAGAATTTATAGAAGATGGCCAATTTGAATACATGAATCGAACCATAATGAACACACTGGCGCTTTTAGAGCCAGCAGATCAGAAGACAGTTGTTCAAGGAATGAAACTGTTAATGAGTGCTGTTCAGAAGGAGTTAGAAATGGCTGAGGATAATGATCAATCATAGGTTTGGAAAACGATGAAACTGAGAACGAATAAATGACGTGTGCTGTTGAAAGAAGCCCTCGTTCTTAGTGTCATTCAAACAGCTGAAATGGACATTCATTAATAGGTATCAATGGATGGATCAGTGTGAACACATACTAGAGCAGCTGAAAACACCTTCGCATGAGGTGTTTTTTTTATGCATCCTTTAATAAAACAAAGAATCACAGGTTCAGTAATGGAACGGATACTGGACCATTAAGGACAAAGCATGACGATCGCTTCCGTTGTAATAAGTAAAAAAACCGTTAGATCAAGAGGGAGAAGGGCACTTGGCTTCAAAGAAAACAATAACTCTATATGTTGCAAAGTTAGGTATTAAGATATAATCAACTCTTTATAAAATTGATCTTTTTACCTTTATTTGGTTCTATACCTTTTGCCTCATGCTGATGAATGAAGGGATGGTATAAAGTAAATCCTATAGATAGAGTTTAGCCATGAATCCATCAAATGAGGAAAAGAGATGATCCAATGAACATGACAAAATGGTTAGGTGCTGTCCTTCTTTCTGTTTTATTACTGGTGACAGCAGCCTGTGCGAACACGGGCACTCAAGAGAATAGTCAAAATGAAAAAGAGAACGTATCGAGTGAAACAAAAGAGAAAAACAAGGCGGTTGAAACAGGGAATAAGTCATTATCTAATATTAAGGTATTAGCCACGGGCGGGACGATTGCTGGCAGTTCAGACAGTGATACAGATACGACGGGCTATAAATCTGGTTCACTCGGCATTGATAAAGTCATTGCTTCAGTTCCACAGCTGAAAGATATTGCAAATGTCACTGGTGAGCAGGTTGCGAATGTCGGCAGTGAAAATGTTGATAACGCTCTTCTTTTAAAATTAGCCAAACGAGTGAATGAACTATTAAAAGATGATCAAGTGGATGGCATTGTCATCACGCATGGAACAGATACACTTGAAGAAACAGCTTACTTTTTACATCTGGTTGTCAAAAGTGATAAGCCTGTTGTGGTCGTTGGCTCCATGAGACCAGCATCGGCTATCAGTGCAGATGGCCCGCTTAACTTGTATCATGCGGTGAAAATTGCATCAACCAAAGAAGCAAAGGGCAAAGGGGTCATGGTCACATTAAATGACCGAATCGCATCAGGTCGATTTATTTCGAAAACAAACACGACCACAACCGATGCCTTCAAGTCACTTGAGCAAGGATACATCGGAGAAGTTGCTGGTGAAGTGGTGTCCTTTTATAACGAACCGACAAGAAAACATACGACGAAAAGTGAATTTGATGTATCAAAGATAAAGGAATTGCCGCAAGTCGATATTTTATACGGCTATCAAAATGATCAAAAATATATGTATGATGCCGCAGTCAAAGCAGGTGCGAAAGGGATTGTCGTGGCTGCAGCAGGAAATGGAACGATGTCAACAGAAGCCATCAAAGGGGCAACAGATGCAGTGAAAAAAGATGTGATTGTTGTGAGATCAAGCCGTACGGGGAATGGAATTGTCACCCGCGAAAAAACGGATGATGAACATCACTTTGTGTCCTCTGATTCATTAAACCCGCAAAAAGCACGTATTCTGCTCATGCTGGCACTAACGAAGACAAAAGATCCAGTTAAAGTGCAAAGGTATTATGAACAGTATTAATGAAGAAAAAGACCCAAGTCATATTGGGGCTTTTTTTATGCATGTTCCTGATGTTCAGCACGCTCCTTTAAAGAGAGTAAAATATCTCGCCAAATATCGTCTACATCAGTAAGAAAGTGCCCTGCTTGATCTATATAATGGGCTTTGACGTTTGGAATCGCCTGAGCTATTTTTTCTATTTCTACAAATGGAGCCATTGTATCTTCTTTTCCGTGCCAGACATCAACAGGGATTTGAATATCTTTCATATCGAATGCCCATGGTTTCGAGAGTAAAATGGGTTCACGAATACATTCATCCACCGATTGACGAGTCGCTTCGTATAAATGTTTCATCATCATCTCTAACTGCTCATCGGTTTGAAGGAATTGCCGATCCCACGGATGTAAATGCTTGTTCCCGTTTTTGGCCAGCTTCTTAAATGTCTCTGGTTTGTTCTCAATCATTTTTTTCTGGGAACGATAGCTTGCTTTCAATAGCCAAGGAAACTTCTTACTAAGGAAAAAAGCCAATTTGTTTTCTTTCAGCATAGTTTTAGGAGGTTTCCCGTTCTGAAAAGGGGTTGTACTTGAGATCAGAGCGGCAGAAAGGATGCGATCCGGCAATTGATAGGCACAACCAGCAGCGAATGCGCCGCCTCCAGATACACCCATCACTGAAAAATGTTGAATGCCAAGATCATCTGCCACTTCCAGCACGTCTTTTGCCCAGTCTAAAATTGTACGGTCAGGTAGAGGGGTAGATAAACCAAATCCAGGTCGATCCAAACAGATGAGACGAATGCCGAGCTCTTGAGAGATTGGATCATCATCTAAAAACATCACTCTTGATCCAGGTGTTCCATGAAAAAAGAATACTGGAAACCCTCAAGATCACCGTATTGAGTCAAACCGATGTGCCGGTCATCTTGTAAATGAATGCTTTTCATATTTTCACCCCTCTTAATAGTTAATCTAGCTTAAATGTTGATGAGAGAAATACCGTATTAAGGCGCTTCTTTTGCAATCTGATAGATTTTTTCGTATAGAGATAGTAATGTTTTTAAATCTTCTTTTGAAAGCTTTGCATAGTATTTTTGTATAAGGTGCAATTGAATGTCTTCCGTATTCTTGTGATAGTCATGGCCCTTTTGAGCACAATCAACAATGATTTCTCTTCGGTTATGTGGATTAATTTCTCGTTTGACATAGCCAAGCTGCTCAAGCTTTGATACAAGCTGGCTAGCTGCGCTGGCAGAAATCGAAAAGTAATCAGCTAATTCGTTGATTGTTCTTGTTTTCGTGCGCAGCAGCTCAAGCGTCAGCTCTTGTTTGGCTGATAAATCTGCATACTCATGTTTTAAAAATCGCTGATACTCTTCTACATAAATTGAGCCTAGAGCATTCGAGTAATTCAATGATTTTTTTACTGTAATGAATGATTTCCTCATCCAATGACATCACCTCTCTTCTATTATAGGCAATCTTTATATTTAAGTGAAGTTAAATATAAAGGGAAATTAAATGAATGGCGGATATACTGAAAGGGAGATCATCGGTATATCCACTTTTTCATCAAAAAGGGACAAAGTATATTTCCCATGCCCCCTGCACATTCATAAAACGTGGTTGGTTTAAATTTGAACACGTAGTAGGGCAAAAAAGGTCGCAGAAGAAAAACACATATAAGTCCTTTTTGGTAATAGCGCAAATGACTGTTTTGTTTATTTGCACATGAATCACTCCTTATGAAATCCAATGTCTTTTTCATTGTATTATGATAAAAATCCATTTATAATAAAAAATAAACCAACTGGTCGGTTTTATTTTGTCCGTATGAAGAAATGCAGGGTAGAAAGGGATTGTGACACATGACACGTACACAAAGCGTGGCTGGAAAGAGTGAGAAGACGAAGCAAAAAATCGTCACCGCTTCTCGTGATTTATTTGCGAAAAAAGGATATTCAGAAACATCCGTGCGCGATATTTTAGAGGCTGCTGAGGTTAGTAAAGGCAATCTCTATCATCATTTTAAAGGAAAAGAGTTTTTGTTCCTTCATATTATGGAAGAGGATCATCGTTTGATGCTGGAGACGTGGCAAGAGGAGAAGAAAACACTGAACCGAGCTATCGACAAGCTTGCCGGGTTTGCAGAGCTGCTCAGTCAAATGGGGATTAACTACCCATTAATGAGAGCGAGTGAGGAATTTTGTGCCAGTGCCTTTACATCAGACGAAGTCATGGAACGGCTGAACAAGATTGATGTCGATTTTGATGATGTGATGAGAGATATCTTACTTGAAGGAAACAAAGATGGCAGCTGGTCGATCCAGCATGTGGAGTCAAAAGTGAAAATATTACTTTCCGTTTTTTATGGATTAGACGTGTTATATAAAAATGACACCATCGAGCAGAAGAAAGAGTTACAAAAAGAGGCGATCTCATTGTTTATTCACGGAATCAACCATCATGAGTAACAAGTGAGTCAGTAAAGGGGAAACAAACATCATGCAAAAACCGATTCGTGAGCAAAAAGCAGTACTCGTGATTTTATTAAGTAATATATTTATTGCGTTTTTAGGCATCGGTCTCATTATTCCTGTCATGCCGATATTCATGAATGTCATGCATCTAACAGGAAGTACAATGGGATACCTTGTGGCGGCGTTTGCCGTTGCTCAGCTCATCGCATCACCTATTGCAGGCAGATGGGTAGACCGCTACGGAAGAAAGATTATGATTGTGTCTGGGCTGTTTCTATTCGCGTTATCAGAACTCGTTTTTGGTCTTGGTACACACGTGTATGTTCTATATGTTGCAAGGCTTCTAGGCGGTATTAGTGCGGCATTTATTATGCCGGCTGTCACTGCGTATGTCGCAGATATTACGACCGTTCAAGAAAGATCAAAGGCGATGGGTTATGTCTCTGCGGCCATTAGTACTGGTTTTATCATTGGCCCGGGAATTGGCGGATTTATTTCAGAATACGGCGTACGCCTGCCATTCTTCTTTGCGGCAGGGATTGCGTTTATTGCCGTTATTTCGTCTATGTTTATGCTGAAGGAGCCTTTAACAAAAGAAGAGCGAGCGAAGCAAATGAATGAAGTGAAAGAATCGACTTTCTTTAAAGATTTGAAAAAATCGATTCATCCAAGCTACCTCATCGCCTTTATCATTGTGTTTGTCCTCGCATTTGGACTATCTGCATATGAAACAGTCTTTAGCTTGTTCACAAATCATAAGTTTGGATTTGGTCCAAAAGATATTGCTGTGATCATTACCGTCAGCTCGATTGTGGCAGTCATCATCCAAGTACTTGTGTTTGGTAAACTGGTAAATACCCTAGGAGAAAAAAGAGTCATTCAGCTATGTCTGATTATTGGGGCTGTCCTTGCTTTCGTTTCAACCGTTGTTTCAGGCTTTTTGGTTGTTCTGATTGTCACATGTGTCATTTTCCTTGCGTTTGATTTATTGCGTCCAGCATTAACGACCTTTTTATCCAAAATCGCTGGCAACCAGCAAGGATTTGTCGCAGGAATGAACTCCACCTACACAAGCCTAGGTACGATTTTCGGACCGGCACTTGGCGGCATTTTATTCGATCAAAATATTCATTTCCCATTCTTATTCGCAGGTGTTGTCTTATTTCTTGGATTAGGCTTAACTCTGATTTGGAAAGGGAAGGCGACGGTTGTATCTGATTAAGGGCTCTAACTAGGGCTCTTTTTTTTGTTCCTGTGGATAGAGTATTGAAATAATCACAAGGTCCCTATTGATGAGGTGTTATTCATGTTAATATAATACATGTTTTACCAAAAAGCTAGAGGAGGATTTTCAATGCAAATTAAAGAGATTTTTTTTATTCTGTGTATCTCGTGTTTGAGTGTTGTGCTCATTCATGCAATAGCCATCTTATCTAGCCCCCATTCATCATCTATTCTTGTAGCTCTACTCATGTTCAGTACCCCGAGTTTTATTTTCATTTCTGAGTTTTTATTGGCGCATTCTTATCCAAATGGTACACCTAAAGGATTTATGTGGAAGAGAGTGAAAGCCATCTTTTTTCCATTTGAATTTATTGGGATTGTCGATGGGTTTATGCATTCGGCATCGTTAAATGGAGGGACAGCTGACTTTTTTTAAAGAGCTTCAGCAAATGTCTTATTAAGGCCAGATGTTGTTCTTTATACAGTCAGTATTGTCTTCTTATGTTTTCTCTTGTTTTCTAAAGTGAAAAGCGTTCCACCTTTCGTAGCTGTCATTAGTCAATATTCATTCACCATCTATTTGCTTCACGGGTATTTTCTAGGTATCTCTGTGTTGCTATGGGGCCAATTAAAAGATTATCCATTCTTTGTAGGGACAATCATAATATCAGCACTAGCAATTGCTGGATCTATCCTATTGTCACGGTTAGCAAATCATTATAAATATGGCTATATGTTGTCGGTAAAATCAACAGAACGAGACGAAAAACAGTCGCTTCATAAACGTTTTAAAGGGGATCTTAAGAAGATGCCCTTTTTTTGTTGCCTAAAAGTACAGTGCTTTTTGCCCAAAAGTACAATTTCAATCGACCATCTCATTGCTTAGAATAAAAAGATGAAGTTCACAAAGTTGAAGAAAAAGGAGTAAGTGAATGGCAAAATTTTTATATCATTTAGGAAAAAGTGCTTTTTCTAAGCCAAAACGGATGATTATCGGTTGGTTACTTGTTTTAGTAGCTGTTGTGGCGATAACAATAGGGACAGGTGTTTCATTTAATGGAGATATGTCGATTCCAGGAACAAAGTCAGAAAAGGCAATGGATCTCTTGGAGAAAAAATTCCCAGCAGGTGATGATGGTGGGACGATTCGTCTGATATTTAAAGCACCTAAGGGCGAAACATTAGAAACAAAAAAAGTAAGAAACAAATTGAACGAAACGATCAAAGAAGTCAAAAAGGATAAAGCAGTCAAGCAAGTGACGGATTTATATCAGACATTTGCTATTAGTAAGGATAAGAAAATAGGGTATGCGGATATTATATACCGGGTGAAGGCGGATGAGGTAAAAGCATCCTCAAAAGAGAAAGTATTAGATAGTATTAAGATTTCAAGAAAGGCTGGCATCCAAACAGAATTAGGCGGCTCCGTCACATTCTCAGAAATTGAGGTAGGCGGGATTTCGGAAGTCATAGGTATTGTCATCGCCTTCTTTATTTTAGCCTTTACCTTTGCTTCACTATTGATTGCAGGACTACCGATCTTGACGGCTGTCATTGGGTTAGTGGTCGGCGTGATGGTCATATTAATTACCTCAAATTTTGTTGATATGTCTGCATTTAGTCTTACATTAGCTGTGATGATTGGACTTGCCGTAGGAATTGATTATGCATTATTTATCATTTCTCGATATCGACAGCTATTAGCAGAGGGTTACGAATTGAAAGAAGCAGCTGCTAGAGCTGTTGCTACAGCAGGCAGTGCTGTATTGTTTGCAGGTGTCACCGTCGTGATTGCACTATGCGGACTTGTATTAGTCGGTATACCATTTTTAGGCGTTATGGGTCTTGTAGCTGCATTCATGGTACTATCAGTTATGCTTGTGTCTCTGACAATTGTTCCTGCGATACTAGGGATTCTTGGTGATAAAGTAAGCCCTTCAAGAAAGAATAAATGGTTCTCTAAATTACAATCTCAACAAAAAGAAGAAACAACAGCTTGGGGAAGGTTTATCAAGAAGTATCCAGGTAAGATCATCCTAGGTGTCATTGTATTGACTGGTCTACTCAGTTGGCCAGCACTTCATATGGAGTTGGGTCTTCCTGATAACGGTATGAAGGGGAAGGAAACAACTGAACGCAAGGGCTATGACCTGTTAGCAGAAGGGTTTGGCAAAGGGTTTAATGGGCCACTGGTTGTTATCATTGATGCCTCCCATGCAAATAACGCAACGAAATCTATTGAGAAAACAACAAAAGTATTAGAGAAGATGGATGGCATCAAACAAATGGCACCGGCTGTTCCTAATCCATCGGGTAAGTACGCCATGCTGACCATCTTACCGAAAAGCGGTCCAGAAGATAAGGCTACAAAGCAATTAGTCAAAGATATACGAAATGAATCTAGTCAGACTGCTGCAAAGTATGATACGAAATTACTTGTTACTGGTTCTACGGCAGTTAATATAGATGTTTCAGATAGACTCAGTGAAGCGTTACCGAAATTTGCAGGAGTCATTATTGGATTTGCTTTGATTTTGATGATTCTTGTGTTTAGATCATTCCTTGTTCCATTAAAAGCGGTTTTAGGATTCCTTATGACATTGACGGCTACACTAGGTTTTTCAGTCTTTGTTTTACAGGATGGACACCTTGCGCCATTGTTTGGAATACCAGCAAATGGCCCCTTGTTAAACTTTATGCCTGTACTAGTGACGGGAATATTATTTGGTCTTGCAATGGATTATGAGGTCTTTTTAGTCAGTCGAATGAGAGAAGATTTCCTTCTATCAGGTGATGCGAAAAAGTCCGTTGTATCAGGTTTGAAGCACAGTGGAAGTGTAGTGACTGCCGCAGGCTTAATCATGATCCTCGTCTTTGCTAGTTTTATCTTTGCAGATGACTTGATCATTAAAACAATGGGATTAACGTTGGCATTCGGCGTTCTGTTTGATGCATTTGTCATAAGAATGACTTTTATCCCAGCGTGTATGATGCTGATCGGACGAGCTGCTTGGTACTTACCCAAATGGTTCGAAAGGTGGCTTCCACGTATAGACATTGAAGGTGAGTCTATTTCTCAGAAAGATGAGAAAGAAGAGAAAGTGATTTAGTCACTGATAGTCTTACATGGTATGATTGATGATACCGCCATTACCTCGATAAAGGGTGGGCGGTATTTTTTGAGTGAATATGAGGCTCGGATGGTGATTATTTATGGCGAAACGACGGGTAGACCCTTTTAATGAAATGATCTATTCGCGGATTCCAACATTATTATGGGTCGTTCTTGTTTATATTGCAGCAATAATATTTCAGTTTATAACCACCCCATTAGCAATTTCTAGCCTGTTTTTTTCTGCACTTATTGCCATACATCTGATTCTGCATTGGTGGTCATTTTACTGGTTTCAGCAGAATCCATGGGTATATTTTCTGATTCAAGGAATTGTGATTCTACTTTGTGTTTCAGTCATGCAGGCGGCTACCCCTGTGATCTTAATTGGTCTGTTACCAGTACTAATTGCGCAAAGTATTGGGGTATATTATCATACATTGAAGGTGATTTTGACAGGGCTTAGTTTTTATGTCCTTTTTTTTCTTGCCCTTATTTTGGTCAATGATACAGATGATTTGACGGTATACATTCCTATTTTGTTTTTGATTCTGATTGTAGTCATCGCATATTCCATTTTATTTTTTAGACAAGTCAAAGCTAGAATTCGTACACAAACATTTTTAAAAGAACTTGAATTGGCACATCAACAAGTGGAAGAGCTGACACTTGCAAATGAGCGTCAAAGAATGGCGAGAGATTTACATGATACCCTTGCACAAGGACTGGCAGGTATTATTATGCAGTTAGAAGCGGTCCATGCACATTTAGAGAATCAGAATGTTGAGCGTGCTCAAAGCATTATTAAAGGTTCTATGAGCCATGCGCGGACAACATTAGCTGAGGCGAGATTGGTCATCGAAGATCTTCGGAAATATAGACAGGATCAATATGACTTAGCTGATTCTGTGAAAGATGAAGTGAAACGCTTTATGACGGCGACGAATATTCCAGTTCATACAAAAGTGGCTGTCTCCTATCAAGTGTCCCCTTTTCTCATCGAACATACCGTATACATTGTCAGTGAATGTTTGACGAATATTGCCAAGCATGCCAAAGCAAGTAAAGTCGAATTGGTGATGGAGCGAAAAGGTGATCACATCTCCTTGCAAATCACAGACAATGGAGTGGGTTTTGATGAGAAAAAACAAGAATCCACTTCCGGGCATTACGGTCTAATAGGTATGTCAGAACGTGCCCGACTGCTTGATGCACAGCTACACTTAAAAAGTGAAAAAAATGAAGGTACACAAGTGACGGTAACCATACCTTTGAAAAAGGAGTAAAAACAATGTCTTATCAAATTGTGATTGTCGATGATCATTTTGTTGTTAGAGAAGGATTAAAATTAATTCTTGAGACAGATCAACGATTTGATGTTGTTGGTGAAGCTGAGGATGGGGCAAAGGGGTTAGATGTCTTGAAAGAGAAGGCTCCCGACCTTGTATTACTTGACCTCAACATGCCTAACATGAGTGGGCTTGAGATGCTAAAAGAGATGCAGTCTCTTCAATTAAAAGTACCAGTCCTCATTCTCACTACCTATAACGAAGAGAAATTAATGATTGAAGGGCTGCAACTTGGAGCAAAGGGCTATCTTTTAAAGGATGCCAGCAGGGAGAATTTATTTTATACAATTGAAGCAGCTATCAGAGGAGATATTCTTCTTCAAGCAAACGTCGCTGCTAAGGTATTTGAATCAACAGAGCATCAAGTGACTCCGAACCATTTGAAAAAAGAAATAAACATGCTGACTGAAAAAGAGATGCTTGTCTTGCAAGCAGTGGCTAGAGGATTTCGAAGTAAGGAAATTGCATTTGATATGGGGATTTCCGAGAGAACTGTCAAAGCTCATTTAACAAATATTTATCAAAAGCTGGAGGTCACTTCAAGAGCAGAAGCAATTAAAGCAGCAGTAGAATTAGGGATGATTCATTTTTAGAGAGAGCGATTGATCATATGAGATGATGACAAGAAACATTACGCTGTTAAGTTTCAGCGTCCAGTGATTTATTATCTCTTCCAATGCGGTTTCAGTATGTGTAGGGAAATGAACTCTACCTACATAAGTAATGGTACGATCTTTGACCCGGCACTTGGCGGCATATTATTCGATCAAAGCAGGGTGTTGTCTTATTTCTTGGATTAGGCTTACCCCTTATTTGGAAGGGGGAAGGCGACAGAAGAGACAGCAGTAGAATAATGAATGAAGAAGTAAGAGACCTTTTAAACGAGGTCTCTTTTTTTAAGACTGCGGCTTCAGGTGATTTAATGCCTGTGCAATGAGCATAGCAATAGAGGAAAACGAATGAAACAAAGAGTCACTGCATGCCCTGAGCTTTTTATATATAATGGAAGGAAAGAACATGTTCGTGAATGGGGGAAGCACCGTGCATCTCTTTCGGCAGCAAATGGCATCATCCATGAAAGAAGGAATTCGTCAGATTGATCCAGCATATCCAGTGTTTGTAGATGCGGTCATGGATGGCGTCATACAAGGACATCTTTATGTAGATGATGAAGCGCATCCGCTTGTTTATTTTCTCGAAGCTTCATGCGGCATTTATTATGTTGCAGGAAGGAGTGAAGCGGAGCTGTTACGCTGCTCAGCCTTCATTGTGGATGTGTACGAAAGGCAGAAAAGACAAAACGGCCGATTTACCATATTTTCAGCAAATCAATTAACAGATGCGTTGATGAAAAAATGCCTTGGGTCACATCTGAATGAGATGGAAAGACATGCATACGTTTATCCTCAGGCACATTCTCATGTCACTCAGCCTCATCCAGGCTATAGAGTAGAGCGGAAAAATGAGCAGGTGATGAATGCAAGCAGTGCTTTCCCTTCTAGCTATTACGAAGCCTATTGGGGAGAAACAGCTCGTTTTCTATCAAAGGGAATCGGGATTGCCATTTTAGATGGAGAGAACGTGGTAAGTGAATGTGTCTCTATTTTTTCAAGTAAAGATCGTGCGGAGATAGATATTTGGACAGATGAGACATATCGAGGAAAAGGTTTGGCACTGCTGGCAGCTCAGCATATGATCAGCATCTGTCTTGAAAAAAAGAGGACACTGCATTGGGATTGCGATGTCCATCACCTAGCTTCAATCAAACTAGCAGAGAAGTTAGGCTTTCAGAGGCTCAAAACCTATCGATTGTTTTATGGTACAAGATGAGAAGGTCCCTGAGATACCAAGCATCCATTGCAGAATGCTCAGAGCCTTCAAGCGGTTCTGAAAGAAGAGAAAAGCCATACCGCTGGCCTATAGCCGCTGTTAATTCCCGGCGGGTCTCTAAATAACACGTTTCGTAGTATGTAGAGGCATACTCCAGTGCCGTATCCATCAGCTTTTTGCCCGCACCTTTTCCTTGTGCTTTTGGACTTAATTAAAGCTTTTGTAATTCACATACTCCATTTGTAAATGGAGCAATCCCTATACCGCCCACAATCTCACCATGCTCTTCAGCAATCCAATAGCCTGCATGAGTCAATGATTGATAGTATTCGAAAAGCTGGTCAAGTTGGGGGTCAGTGTAGGCTGTTCCTTCAATCGCTAGATTCGCTGATTCTAGTGAGCTGCGGATTATCGCTGCGATATACGGGTTGTCTTTTTGCTCAATGAGTCTAATGTTCATTTGAAGTACCTCCATTGTTATGGGTTAGGAGTTGATATCACATGTTCTGGCTGCAAACCGCCTTTTTTACAATCGTTGTCTTGTGTCTCTCATGGTGGGCAGGGAAAAGACGCCGGCAGCGCCATGCGGGGTTCATTGTCCCTATATGCTTGATTTTATTTGGTTTGGTTTTATTGATTGTCAGTTTTTTTATTGGCAGATGGGAAGGTATGGCGCTAAGTCTAGCGAGTGTCTCTATCGTTCTATCTTCCATTATTTGTTTAATCATCGTCATTGGGATTCAATTTTTTAAAAAAGACGACTTTTCTTAAACAGGAGCATCTGTATTCATCATGTGGTTATATTCTTCACGAAGGATGCCCATGATGATGACATCTGAGTATGTACCGTTGAAATAAAGCGCTTGGCGTCTTTTTCCTTCATATTGAAATCCGGCTTTCTCATAGCTTCGAAAGGCCCTTGGATTGTGGGAAAAGACTTCAAGCTCAAGACGGTTGAGTTCTAATGTGTCAAAGGCAAATGCTTGAACCATCCGAACCGCTTCAGTGCCATAGCCCTTTTGAAAATGCTCCGGCCCGTGAAGCGCAATGCGGAAGCTTGCCGTATGATTGATTGGATCAATGTCCACAATCGCCGCATCCCCAATCATCTCTTTCGTGTCTAGCAGACAAATAGCGAAATCTCGTCTGCTGTCATCTTGCAAAAAGCGGGTATAGGCGGAGCGGATTTCTTCTAGTGTGAACGTTTTGCGTGTGCCAGTCATATAAAGTGTCTCTGCATGCTGGCATCCTCTTTGAATACCAGGATAATCTTGCTCTTCAATCGGTCTCAAAAATATACGAGTCATGACGGATCACCCTCCTCTATATATCGAGAGATTTCAATTAAATTCAGATCAGGATCACGGATATAAACAGATTCAATTGGACCTAATGTACCGGTGCGTCTGACCGGCCCCTCTTCAATGGGGACCACTTGCTTCCGGAGGTGCAGCAGCAAACTGTCCATGTCTAAATCGGTGATAAAGCACAAATCATGAGATCCAGGAAGAGGATGAGCCGCTTTTGGCTCAAATTCATGACCAGCTTCATGAAGGTTGATTTTCTGTAAACCAAAACGAAGCGCTTTACGGCCTTCACCAAAAGTTTCTTCCTTCATCCCTAATACGTTTGTATAAAAGCGAATGGTGTCCTCCATATGTTGTACAGTCAACACGATATGATCAAGTCGTCGTATCATCAGTCTCTCCTCCAAGTATGATCATTGATTGAACTGACTCTATTATATCATCACCTGAAGAGGATACCTTATTTAATCACGGTTTTATAGCTCCAGCTTTCCAAGGACATTTCCTTGCCGCGCAGTACCCTTTCATCAAACTCCATCCAGCCATTTTTCCGGTAGAAATGACGATTGGCCTCGTTGTGTGTCATCAGTGTGAACAGTCCGCCGCCTTGCCGGGCGATAAAGGGAAAAAGGCATTGCCTTAACATGCGGCTTCCGAGTTTTTTTCCTTGCTGGTTTTTTGCCACGACAAGTGCTTCTAAATACCAGTAAGGCTGCTTTAAGGAAGAACATGCTTTTTTCGCCTCCTTTAACACTCGGAACACATGCTGAACCGCCGATATACCGCCAATGAAGAGCAGCTTTAACCCACCTGATAACACATAATCCATGACGCTTGGTTCAGGAAGACGCGGATGCTTTAAAAGGGCAGCAGACACAATGTTCTCGTTTTCAACCCCGACCAAACAGATTTGATGCTGAAAATACACCTTTGTATTGACCAAATGCAGCTGACGAGCGAAAGCAGACCGGTTTGAGACCTTTTCACATAATAGGTCAAAAAATGAATAGTCCTGAAACGAATCATCTAACAACTCTGCCACTTGAGGCAGTTCATCCTCTCTAGCAAGTCTGAAATGAAACATATGATGGTCCTCCTTTATTGAACATATATAGATTATTGAACATGTGTTGATTATAATAAGAAGTAAACCAATCGAACATCGGCAATGGATGAAATCCTGTTCATAAATAGACATTTGGCGCCTGATTGTTCAGCAATGGAGGGGATGTCATGAAGGATAGACGAACAATCAAAACAAAAAGAGCCATTCGGGAAAGCTTTCTTGAGCTGTTAAAGGAAAAGGAAGTGCAGCAGATTACGGTATCAGAGCTATCAAGGAAAGCGGATTTAGGCAGGGGAACCTTTTATTTGCACTATCAAGATGTGTTTGATTTATATGAACAGCTTGAGAAAGAACTATTCGATCAGCTCGGGGGATTATATGATGAAACCTTTCCAAGTCAGGACCCTCTTGATATGCTTTCCTTTTTAAACAAAACGACGGAGTACTTGAAAGAGAATCAATATATGTTGACGTTATTTGTAAAACCAAATGGCCCAACGACAAACCAATTCAAAGCATTTTTCAAAGAAAAAATCATGAAAGAGTGGCAGCTTGATCAGCGGCCGATTACAGAGAATGAGCAAATAGAGGCCTCTTTTGTCGTGTCTGGTGTCGTGGGTGTACTCGAGGAATGGATTCACGAAGAAATGACCATTGATGCCGGCAAACTCGCGCATAAATTATACGAGCTTCTCGTCAAGGTGGAACAGGAATCGTAAAAAGGGAGAAAGTTATGTAGCCTTTGTCTTTCCTTTTTGATAAAATAGAATATATGTTCTTATTTGAAGTAAGGGAGTGGTGGGATTGAGTGAGAAAAGGAAGCTGCTTTTTTATGGGGCGATGAGTATCGATGGATATTTAGCGAGAGAGGATCACCGCCTCGATTGGCTGATAGGGACAGAGGGCGAAGAAGAAACGAGCTATGACACCTTTTATGCGTCAGTCGATACGCTGATCATGGGGCGCAATACATATGAACAAGTGCTTCAGCTGTCACCAGATGGGTTTCCTTATGAAGGAAAGACTTGTTATATCATGTCACGTACGTTACAAGACAGTTTGGAAGGAACGCATATCATTCGCGAAGATATCTTATCATTTGTCAAAAAATTAAAGAATGAAACAGGCCCGGCATATTTGGATTGTCGGCGGCGGGGGACTGCTTCAATCTTGCATACAAGCAAGATTGGTTGATGAGCTTTTTCTTCAAATCGTACCTGTCATGATTGGAAGAGGAATTCCTCTATTTTCACCGGCGGATCTGGAATCTAGGTTCTCATTACAGGAAGTACATCAATATAAACAAATTGCTGAAATGCATTTTATTTTAAAAGAAGAGGATCACTGAACCAAGGTGGTCTTTTTTTATGAAATAAACTCGTTGACAAGAAAATATCCTAGTGTTAGGATTTCTTGAAAAAGGAGTAGTTGCCATGGTGCAGCATGATCATGAATTAGATTTAAGGCTATTCCGCGTGTGGATGAAAGCCTATCAAGCCCTTTTTACAAATATCCAAAAAGACATTGAACGTTATGATATCGGATTTGAAAACTTTCAAATCCTTGAATTGCTCTACAGTAAAGGGCCTCAGCCTGTTCAAAAAATTAGCGACATCCTATCAATCCCAAGTGGAAGCATGACATATGTCGTGAACAAACTAGAAAAACAAGACCTGGTGAAAAGGCATTGTGCGCCTTCAGATAAGCGGGTATTCCATGTACAGCTGACGGAAAAAGGGAAGCAATTGTTTGACGACATTTTTCCTAAACACACAGAGGTCATTTCGCAAAATCTATCCTTTATTGAAAAAGAAGAAAAAGAACAGCTCATTGAATTACTAAAAAAAATCGGTTTAGGTGCAAAACAACTTCGCGAAAAGGGGAAACAAGATGACACTCAGCTTTGATACATTGGTACGTGAAAGACGATCCGCATCAAATTTTTTGCCAAATATCTCGATTTCGAGAGAAGAGCTTAACAGCATATTTGAAGAGGTCAAGCTGGCACCATCTGCTTTTAACTTACAGCACACACAATATGTTGTCGTCCAAACAGAAGAGCTGAAAGAACAAGTGAGAGAAGCGGCATTTGGACAATATAAAGTATACTCTGCTTCAGCAGCGATCATCGTACTCGGAGATCCAAACGCTTATGAGCACGCAGGGAACATCTATGAAGGCCTGAAAATGCTAGGCATTTTAAATGCGCAGCAATATGAAGAAATGGTCAGAGAGACCGTGAGCTTTTATGAGCAGAGAGGGGCAGATTTCCAGAAGGAAGAGGCGATCCGCAATGCTTCATTATCTGCCATGCTGTTTATGCTTGCCGCTAAAAATAAAGGCTGGGATACTTGCCCGATGATCGGTTTTGATCCCGAAGCAATGAAAAAGGTATTAAACATTCAATCAGATTTGGTTCCTGTGTTAATGATTACACTCGGAAAAGAAAAAGTAGAGAGCAGACAAGCGAGAGGCTACAGAAAGCCAGTTTCTGAATTTGTGACTTATTTATAAGATAGGGGGTTCCCATCATGGAACTAGGAATTAGTACATTTGTTGAAACAACACCCGATTTTCAAACAGGAAAAACAGTCAGTCACGCACAGCGTATTCGAGAAGTAGTAGAAGAAATTATTTTAGCAGATCAAGTCGGTCTCGATGTATTTGGCGTAGGTGAGCATCACCGTGAGGATTTCGCCGCATCGAATCCAGCTGTCGTCTTAGCGGCTGCAGCCACACAAACAAAAAGTATTCGTCTGACAAGTGCAGTGACAGTTCTTTCATCAGCAGATCCTGTTCGTGTATTTCAGGATTTTGCAACGCTGGATGGACTATCAAACGGACGTGCAGAAATTATGGCAGGCCGTGGTTCATTTATTGAATCATTCCCGCTCTTTGGCTATGACCTTGATGACTATGAAGAATTATTTGAAGAAAAGCTTGATTTGCTTCTCAAATTACAGCAGTCAGAGCGTGTCACATGGAGCGGAAAGCATCGCCCATCCATTCAGGATGTTGGCGTGTATCCAAGACCTGTTCAAGATCCGCTTCCAATCTGGATCGGCAGTGGAGGTAACCGTGAATCTGTTGTACGTGCTGGATTACTAGGGTTACCGCTTGTACTCGCAATCATTGGCGGAAGTCCTAGACAGTTCGCACCGCTCGTTCAGCTGTACAAGCAAGCGGCAGTGCACGCTGGACATGACCCTGAGAAATTAACTGTAGCATCACATTCTCATGGATTTGTTGCGGCAGAAACAGACCTGGCAGCAGATCAATTCTTCCCATCGACACAGCATGTGATGAACACATTAGCGAGAGAGCGAGGCTGGGGACCTTATACTCGTTCTACGTTTGATGCAGCCAGAACTTTAGAAGGCGCGCTGTATGTAGGAGATCCAGATACCGTGGCAAAGAAAATCATTCACCTTAGAAAAAATGTAGGCATCACACGTTTTATGCTTCATGTACCGGTTGGTTCAATGCCGCATGATCAAGTGCTAAAAGCCATTGAGCTATTTGGAAAAGAAGTGGCTCCTAAAGTAAGAGAAGAGGTTGCCCGCTGGGAAGCAGAGCAAAAATAAATAAAAAGGCCGATCAAGAGAATAGGCTTGATCGGCTTTTTCTTATGCTTAAGGATCAATGACACATGGTTTCACTGTAGGACATGAGGCGGCAGAAGCAAATGGTGTGGTCGTCAAAGTGAAGAGGAAAACAAGTTGAAAACAGATGAGCCATTTTTTCATGAAATCACCTTCGTTCACAATTGTTTCACTAGATTGAGATGAGGATAAAAGCATAGAAGTATGTAACACGCTCTATCCAGAATAAGAAAATGATATCATAATTTTCAAAAGAATGAAAAAATAAACTTACAAAAGTTATAAATTATGGTATATTTTATACGTTCAACAAAAAAGGGAGGGATTTTTTTATGAAAAAGGTCATGTCTTCTGTTTTGGTTGGAGCAATTGTCTTAACGGGTGCTGGAGTCACAATTGCTCCAGTGGAAGCAAAGGAGCGAACAAACAGTGAAATAACGGCTCAGGCCAGTCGAACTGTTTCAGTAACAAGAACATATACGACATCAAACATCCCAGAAAGTATTGTATATGCAGAGGATGGCTGGGTGGGGATTTTAAAACAAACCTCTATTAAAGAATTAGGATTAGGAAAATATAGTGTCACATTTACTGGAACAGTGGTACGCGATCCAGGATTTAATTAAATAAAACGCAAAGCTGACAGGTGGACAAGCCTGTCAGCTTTTTTCATGAGGATAATAAAGAATCATTTGCATCCGGACCATTCGTTCCCCGGCTTTTAAGGTGTATTGTTCATCACCAATGGTTAAATCAAGGACTCCCTCAAAAACAGTGATCAATTCCTCTGTTCCCCCAATGTGTTCACCCGCACGAAGCGACCCGCCTCGATCAATTTCCACTCGGCACATTTCAAATCACTCAGCCGTTTATCGTTTTTCATCAAGAAAGGCTTCGCCTGGTTCACGGTCTAAATATTCTGTTTCACCATCGATTTTTAGTCTGAGAGCTGATAACTGCTCTGAAGCGGACCGAATATGATAGGTCAACCCACGAACTGTGAATATCTTTTTAGAGATGATCATGAAATAGAAAATCAACCCTTCTTCTATGTTTTGTATCTTTTAAAAAGGCTAAATGAATAGTATCAAACGTGGAGGTGGAACAAATGAGTGAAGAAAAAGGACATATGGATAAAGCGAAAGGAAAAACAAATCAAGTCAAAGAAAAGCTTGGTGAAGCAACGGATCATCAAAACCTGAAAGCAGAAGGGAAAAAGGATCAAGCCAAAGGAAAGCTTCAAGATAAAAAAGGGGATGTGAAGAACAAGCTAAACGAGTAGCTTGCACAAACCAACTAGGGCTGACAAAAACCCGATAAGAAAAAAGCTTAACCACATGCGGTTAAGCTTTTAGAAGAACCATCTGGCAGTGCCCATCAACATGACGCCGACAAGAACAGTAAGTGACAAGCTTTTTGTCCAAACAGCAATGAGTACAGTAGGAGTCAAGACAGCCAGATACATCCAGTGGATAGTGACGCCTGTGCCTGTTGTTGTATGGATGAAGAGATGCTCTGCAATCAAAGCTGTAAAGATACAAATAGGAATAAACGATAACCATTTCAGCACCACTTCAGGCAGCTGAATACTCCGTACAAATATAAAGGGTACGACTCTCGGAATGACGGTGACGATCATACAACCAACAATGAGCCATAACATAAAGCTGCTGATCATTTATCTGTCACCACCCCAATGGTTGCGACAAGTACAGTAGCTATGAGAACAGCCACATGTGATGGAACAAAATGAAGCAGAACAAACATGGCAACGACCATATACAACACAAGCGACAGGCGATGAGTTAACTTATTTTTGGGTACTGTCTGTAACGAAAGGACTAGCAGTGCGGCAAACATCGCTGATAAAGCAAAATCAAGACCAAGTGCTTCAGGATTTGAAATCCAGTGTCCAAAAATGCCGCCAAGTATGCAGGCTGCAATCCAGCATAAATACGCCGTTATGTTCAGTCCGTGCATCCACCTGTTATTCAGCTTTCCTTGCTGTGCTAATTTATTCATCGCTACACCGAAGGATTCATCAGTCAGCAAAAGACCGAACCCAATATTTTGTTTCACAGAGTAGCGTGTAAAATGAGGAGCAAGCGTCAGGCTGAGCAATAAATGACGCAGATTCACAATAAATGTGGTGAAAATAATAGCAGAAAGGGGACTCCCTGTCACAAGCAGTGCACAGATAATAAACTGTGAAGCACCTGCGTAAATAAAAATCGATAAAAGCGCAATGTCCCATATACTTAACTGTGCGCTAATTCCAACAATTCCGAAGGCAAACCCAATACTCATGTAACCGAGCAGGGTTGGCACACAATCTTTTATTCCCTCGAGAAACGGTTCGTGTTCCGTGCTGGGAATGTGTTTCCTCGCTTCAATATCCAACGTCCTCTACTCCTTTTCTGCGTGGCCACCTATAGTTTTACTTACTATATGAAAACGAATTCAGCATGTCAATACCTGTTTATCTTCTATTATATGAAGAAAAATGGTGACAAAAAAGGATTGAAGTCAACCAGAATTTGTTATAAAGTAGTCTAAAAATAAAAACAAATGAGGTGACGACAATGCAATGGAAGCCTTTATTTGAACATGATGTACCAAACACCCTCCGTCCATAACGGAGAGTGATCTCCGTTTGTGGATATGGCGATCAATATATCCAGTAACGGAGGGGAAAAGATGAATGAAAAATATATAGGCGCCCTTTACCTAGCAATCGCTGCAAGTATTTGGGGCGGCATGTACGTTGTTGTCAAAGTAACAGTAGCGGTGGTTCCGCCGCTTGAGCTTGTATGGATGAGATATGCTGTAGCAGGAATCGTGCTGATGTGCATCATTTGGTGCTTGGGCTATTCCTTTCGATTAGATAAAAAAGATATCCCGCTTGTTGTCATGATCGGATTGATCGGAAATTTTCTATCAATTGTGACCCAAGAAATTGGCACCATGTATACGTCGGCACAAATGGGGGCTGTGATTACATCTGCGACCCCTGCTTTTATGGTGCTGTTTGCGTTCTTTCTATTAAAAGAACCCATGACTGTTCGAAAGTGCGCATCCATCCTGCTTGCGACAGCAGGTGTATGGCTCATGATTGGACCAGTTGCAGTACAGACAGATGAATTTGTTGGTGGTCTTTCATTGATCTTCGCTGCTTTAACCTGGGCGCTGATGTCTGTTTTGCTGAAACGAGTTCCAGGAAAATACCCTCAAGTCGTGACGACCACATATGCGATCATCATTGCATTCATTGTCTTAACACCACCTGCTTTATTTCGTTTACCTTATCTAGATGTGGAGCAGATGGCAAGGCCGGAGATTTGGGGCGGCATTCTCTATCTAGGCATCATCTCAACAGCTCTAGCATTCTTTTTGTGGAATAGAGGACTTCAATTAATGGATGCCTCAAGCGGCGGTCTGTTCTTTTTCTTTCAACCGATCGTAGGGGCAGCTCTCGGCTGGCTGCTTTTAGGGGAAGAGATGGGGCTGCGCTCATTCATTGGGATTCTATGTATCTTTGCTGGAGTCTATACTGTACTGCGTCAAAAGGAATAAGAAGAGATGTCCCTTATAAAAGGGGCATTTTCTTTAAAATGGATAGGTTAAGAGAGATAGAGGTTGGAGGGAAGCAGAATGATACAATTTCCGCATTTGCAAAAAGGACAAACAATTGGCGTCACAGCACCTTCCTCAGGTGTACAGTCATCTTTGCATGACATGTTTCAGCTTTCATGTGAACGAATGAAACATAGAGGATACGATGTCATATGTGGAGAGACGGTCTGGCAGCAGGAAAAGGCAAAATCTGCGCCTGCGATAGAACGAGCAAACGAACTTCAGTACATGATGACATGTGAGGAGATTGATCACATCATCCCTCCATGGGGAGGACAGCTGCTTTTGGAAGTATTAGAGCACCTTGATTTCTCATCGATGAAAAAAAAGTGGATTCTTGGTTACTCAGATACGAGTGCACTTCTGCTGGCGTTAACATTAAAAACAGGCATTGCCACAGCGCATGGGCCGAACTTAGTCGATCTAAGAGGAGAAGAGCTGGATCAAACGACTGCCATGTGGGAGCGAACACTTTCCGCAAAAGGGGAGACGGAGATAACCCAGTTTTCTTCATCTATGTATCAAAAGGAATGGCAGCATGACAACCCGAGTAAACATGTCTTTCATTTAACAGAACCTACCGCTTGGCATACGGTTGATCAACAAGAAAAGATGGTAAAGGGCAGACTGATGGGTGGCTGTATTGATATTATACGTCACTTGGCAGGGACACCTTTTGGAGACGTCAAAGCTTTTCAGGAAACATTCATAAAAGATGAACCAATTCTCTGGTATTTCGAAAACTGCGAATTAAATGCTGCAAGCGTGAAGAGATCGCTTGTTCAATTAAAACTAGCAGGGTGGTTTGATCACTGTTCAGGTATGATGTTTGGGCGAAGTGCAGTAGATGTGCCTGTTGAAGGGTATCAATATCAGGATATATATGAAGAATTACAAAAGGAACTACAAATCCCCATTTTTTACGATATAGATTGTGGGCATGTCCCGCCGCAAATGACGCTGATTAATGGGGCATATGCAGAAGTGCAGCTGCATCCTCAAGGAAAAGCTGTACTAAAGCAAACATTTTTAGCATAAAAAAGGAAAGGGCGCCCCCTTTCCTTCTTGTAACATTACATCCCTTTTGTTTCTTCACCTGCTTTAGGAACTTCCCATGCTGACTCACGGAATACTTTTTCCCATTTAGATACGACAATACATGCAACGGCATGCCCTGGAACATTCACGCCTGTTCGTGCCATATCCATTATTCGGTCAACACCGGCTATAATGGCGACGCCTTCTGCAGGAAGACCTACTGCATGAGCTGTTGCCAAAAGAACAACAAGTGAACCGGATGGTACAGCTGCAATACCTTTACTCGTTAACACAAGAACAAGCATCATTAAAAGCTGCTGTGACAGACTCATGTCGACACCAAACGCTTGTGCAAGAAATACGCAGGCAACCGATAAATATAAACTTGATCCGTCACAATTGAGAGAAAGACCAGATGGAATTACAAAAGAAACGATTCTTTTTGGACACCCGTATTTCTCCATTCGTTCCATCAATTGAGGAAGGACAGTTTCAGTACTCGTAGTAGAGAAGGCAACAAGGAACAAGTCCCAAATCATTTTTAATACTTCGAAGTAGTTAAAACGGAAGATCAGTGCGACCAGAGGGAATAAAGCAAAGAGAATAATGAATAATCCTAAAAATACAGTCCCAACAAGCTTCATCATTGGGATTAATAAAACAATGCCATATTGGCCGACAGAAGCAGCCATTAATGCAAGAACCCCAATAGGTGCTGTCACCATTACCATCTGTGTGAGCTTAAACATGATTTGTGCCACTGATTCAAAGAAGGTGAGAACAGGAGCAGAGGCTTTACCGATGCCGCTTGCCGCTACACCAAATAAGATGGCGAAGAAAATGACAGCAAGTAAATCATTCTGAGCCATAACATCGACGATATTGGTTGGAATGATATCTAATACCATTTGTTTAAAGTCAACGACCTTCTCCGTATAACCATCTAATTCCCCAATATCTTTCTTAGCTAATTTAGAGAAATCGAGGCCAACGCCAGGCTTTAGCCCATTTGCCAATAATAGCCCGATCCCAAGAACGATGGTTGTGATGACCTCAAACCAAATGATCGTTTTTAATCCAAGGCTGCCCATTTTCTTCATGCCGCCGCTGCCAGATGCACCAATAACAATGGTAGAGAAAACGATTGGAACAACGATCATTTTAATCAGCCTGATGAATCCATCTCCAATTGGCCTGAGTGCCATTCCGAAGTCAGGGAAGAAATGGCCGATAAGAGCTCCTATCACCAAAGCGATCATGATTTGAAAAGCGATAAACTTTTTCATCATCTCCTACCTCCTTTAAATGCTTGGGGAAACATTAAGAATTTTCCAATAAATAAAAATTCTATGTGGCCATGTTTTGTCCTCCTTTGCATTTAGAAAGATTTTATTTAAGAATCATTGGAATTATGAAGAAAGTGAAGAAAATAGGGCTATTACATGTCTATTGATCTAAGAAAAAATCAATTTTAAAAAACATGAAACTTTTTTAGAAAAATGTATTGACCCTTTTATATGATTCATGGTATATTTTTATTCGTCGCTGATGACGTATTTGAAACACAGACGTTCACACGCATGAGACAAACAAATTTTAAAAAGATGTTGACTTAATAAAAGCGATATGTTAAGATAATTAAGTCGCCTGATTAAGCGCCCGTAGCTCAATTGGATAGAGCGTTTGACTACGGATCAAAAGGTTAGGGGTTCGACTCCTCTCGGGCGCGCCAATACAAACCGCGCGGGTGTAGTTTAGTGGTAAAACCTCAGCCTTCCAAGCTGATGTCGTGAGTTCGATTCTCATCACCCGCTCCATTTTTGAGCATGATCTTTGAAAACTAAACAAGACAAAACGTACCTGTTAATTCGAGTTTTTATAAAAAAAATCCTATGATACATCATAGGTAGTCAGTCAAACTGGCGAGGCAGGAAATGATCACATGCTAAGTTCGCTACATCGTGTAGCAACGCATGTGTGATATGCACCCTGCATACCTC
>Ga0209463_1000566_pt1 | contig 27443 bp, 23 predicted proteins | sample AgamicMgSfrz_FD_187169 | JGI IMG/M metagenome (GOLD analysis project Ga0209463, IMG submission 187169) | Agave microbial communities from Guanajuato, Mexico - Mg.Sf.rz (SPAdes) (version 2) | ecosystem: Host-associated > Plants > Phyllosphere > Phylloplane/Leaf | place: Guanajuato, Mexico... | reverse complement strand
GAGGGTCGCGGGTTCGATTCCCGTCGTCCGCTCCAATTATATATGCGCCCTTAGCTCAGCTGGATAGAGCGTTTGACTACGAATCAAAAGGCCGGGAGTTCGAATCTCTCAGGGCGCGCCATTATTTCCATCAATATCGGGATGTAGCTCAGCTTGGTAGAGCACCTGGTTTGGGACCAGGGGGTCGCATGTTCAAATCGTGTCATCCCGATTTTATTATTTATGCGGGTGTAGTTCAATGGTAGAACTTTAGCCTTCCAAGCTAATAGCGTGGGTTCGATTCCCATCACCCGCTTACAGTAAACCTCTTGCCTTGTGCAAGAGGTTTTTTTATTTATCAACAAATCTCATGTGATACTTCATCTTTTATGAGTAAGTCAGACTTTTGTAATTTGCTCTTATCAAATGATTTTGTTTAAATAGATACAGGAATAACCTGGATGAAAAGTGGTTCGGAACTAAAGAGGAGGAATCGTGTGAAAAGAGCTCTTGTTATTGGAGGAAAGGGAACATTAGGAAAGGCGATTGTTGCCAAGTTGGATGAGCTGTCTGTAGAAGTGGTTACAGCAGGCAGAAGCTCCGGTGATTATCAGGTCGATATAACCTCTACTGATAGCATCAAGGCTCTTTTTGAAGCTGTGCAAAACATTGATTATGTCATTGTCGCGGCTGGTCAGACACATTATGCCAAACTGGAAGAGCTGACCCCTGAGAACAACATGATCAGTGTACAGAGTAAATTGTTGGGCCAGGTCAATATCGTGTTAATCGGTCAACACTATATCAATGACAATGGAAGTTTCACGCTGGTAAGTGGCATTATTAAGGATCATCCTATTGCACAAGGTGCTTCAAGTGCCATGGCCAATGGTGCAATAGATGCGTTTGCTAAAGCGGCAGCCTATGAGTTGCCCAGAGGTATTCGTTTGAATTCGGTCAGCCCTAATTTGTTTGAAGAGTCGGCTGAGAAATATAGGGACTTTTTCATTGGTTTTAACCCGGTACCTGTTGAACGTGTGGCTAATACGTTTATTCAAAGTGCATTAGGCATCGAAACGGCACAAACCTTTAAAGTATATTGAATAACAGAAAAAGCTAATCAACTTATCCTTGGGCCTCAGAAAGCTTACTGCGGGCAGCATATGATCTTCATGAGAATTGAGCTTGCCAAGCCGTACTATAGCTCTGGATACGCCCAAAGTAAAAATAACAAAGGACATTAACAGGATGAACCTGCTAATGTCCTTTTGATTATATTTAAGGAGAGGAGCTCTGCAATTCAATTCAGGCATTTAGTATCTTTCCAAAATCGTTTGAGTTTTCAAGCCATCGGCAGGAATAAGCCAGTTGTTGCTTTCCAACACTTGCAGCAGCTCGGTACGCAGGCCGGATACGGCTGCAGCATCTTCAGTTTTGAAAGAAACCTCGACAAGGTTCTCTACTCCTGTACCATCTGCATTACGAATAGGCCATACTTCAAGCGTCAGATCTTGTCCATTCCATGTGCCTTCATAGCGTTGGAACGTTATAGGGCCATGAGCACGGGATTGCGAGAGCGTTTGTTTACCCCAGTTGGATGAAGACCAGTTTTTCAGTTTGCCTGGCAGCTTGTCCAGCAGCATATCAAGCGCGTCCTTCTCGGAAGGAAGCTGTACGCCTGTAGCTTTGGTATCTACTTTTTTGGTATTGGAGAAGCTTAGGGTTTGTTTGCCATAACCCCAATCGATCTCAGCCTCATAATTATCATCTGATGCATCAAATCCCTCTTGGTTTGCCAGAGTTAATGCTGCGTTAATGTCACCGTTAATTACGGGGTAGCGCTTTTTGTAGGTCAATTCATAGTTATTTTTGTCATCTTTCTTCCGGAAACGGACATCCCATCCCGCTTGGTTCAGATTCAGAGCATTGGTGTCAAAGTACTCCGCGCTGATGTTTCTCGGTGTAGAATCCAGGGACAACGTTTGAATAACTTCACTCCGAGGCGTTCCATCCGAGTTCAATACCAGTTCCGGTTTAGCCAGAAACTTCACTTCGTAGGCAGGTACGGCATTGGCCGCCGCTGAAGCTTGAGGTGCCTGGAACGCCAGACTGCTCCCCAATGTGACGATACTCAGCATCAATGAGGTCGTTACCTTTTTCCACTTTTTCAAAACCAATCACTCCCTAGGCTGGATTAATGTACAGACCCACTTTATCGTCCGAGTATATGAACGTGATTAACATTGGACGAGCATTGCGTTAACCCTGCATAGATTTGATGAATGGCGAACGAGAGTTTTTATGGGGCCAAGCCAAGAGATGGAGGGGAGTCAGGGACTCCTTCCTGAAGAACTTCCTTGAACCGATTCATTTGAACAGAAGGATGTCGATCCTTATTATGTACCGTGTATATATGCCTTGGAGCCTGTTCTCCCGGAATAGGAAGGACCTGAATCAAGCCGTGCTGCTCCTCCCACTGTACAGCCATGCGCGACATGAATGAAATATGACCTCCGAGCAGAACCAGCTGTTTGATTGCCTCAAGTGAGTCCATCTCCACCGTACTGCGGAGCCGCACAGCATGTTGTTCCAGCCATTGGTTGGTCAAACGCCGTGTGCTGGATTCGTTCCCATGCAGGGCGAAAGGAACCTGAGAGATATGATCGGGCTCCAACACTTCTTTTCTAGTCAAAGCGTGCTGCGGAGCACAGATTAACACCAGGTCATCTGCGCATAGCGGATCGGCTTGAAGATTCGGACCGACAAATGGTTCGGAAGAGATTATCCCCAGATCAATCTGGTGCCGCATTAACATCTCGCGGATGACAGGGGACGGTTTGACCGATAACACAATACGAATACCGGGAAACTCCTGTGAAAATGTATTTAGCATTGATGGCAGAAGATAAGTTGCAGGTACATAGCTTGCCCCAATGTGAAGCGTGCCCCGGTAGAGGCTGTCGTATTCTTTGACTACCCGGCGGGCCTCTTGGGTCAGGGCATTAATCTTCACGGAATAATGAAGTAGGGCCTGTCCAGCCTCCGTTAGAAACGTCTTTCCACTGCGTGATTCGAATAATCGCACCCCCATCTCTTCCTCCAGTGACTTCATATGAAACGTAACGGTGGGCTGCTTGATGCCCAGAAGCTCCGCGACACTGGTCATGTGATGATGCTTGTCAATTAACTCTACAATTTGCAGTTTAATCAGATTCAACGAACTCACACTCCTCTCCCTTATGCAGGGCCTCCATAATATAAGATGATTTAATGCTTGTTTTCATAAAGACGGGGAGTACAGGACCAATCTGAAGAAGCGAAGCTAAAAGCTTTCTGAAAGAAAGCTGCTTCGAAGGGATCTGCTGCGCCTTTATTCCCTGATTTCTCCTTTTGAAAAGGGAATCAAGGAAATCCGGGGGATAACAGCGATCGGAAGCTGGTGCTGTAATCGAAGTAACAAAATGAAAAATTGATTTGAATCATCTTATATAGATTTAATCTATGAACATCAACAGAATTCATCTAAAAAGTTAATTTCATTTTTACATTCCTAACATACAACTCGCGAGAGCGGGCGTTAGACTGAGTACAGTACAAGAAGACAGGCAGGGATGCTTATGAAAATGGAGATTTCAGGAGTTCAAAAATCATTCAATCGCACACCTGCACTATTGCCCACGGATTTGACGCTTCAGCATGGTCAGTTTACGACGCTGCTTGGTCCATCAGGCTGCGGCAAAACAACATTGCTGCGTATGCTTGCCGGATTGGAACAGCCGGATGCGGGAGAGATTATGGCGGGTGATCAGTGCATTTTCTCAGCAGCCAAGCGGATCGATGTACCCACGCATAAGCGTAATCTGGGCATGGTGTTTCAGGATTTTGCATTATGGCCGCATATGACGGTATATGAGAATGTGGCATTTGGCTTGAGAGCCGGAAAGCAGAAATCAAATTTACGGCAGAAAGTAACCGAGGCACTCGGCATGGTTCGCCTGCAAGGCATGGAAGATCGTTATCCTCATCAGCTGTCCGGTGGACAGCAGCAGCGGGTTGCTTTTGCCAGAGCGGTAGCCGTGAGACCTGGTGTGATTCTGTTCGATGAACCGCTTAGTGCACTCGATGCTGTACTGCGGGAAGAAATGAGGATTGAGATGATGTCCCTCGTTCGGGATATGGGGCTAACCGCCCTGTACGTCACTCATGATCAGGTTGAGGCAATGTCGATGTCGGATGAGATTGTAGTCATGGAGAAGGGGCGGATATTGCAAAAAGGAAGTCCCGAGACGATCTACGCATCGCCAAGTGATCCCTTCGTTGCTTCGTTTATCGGAAAATCCAACTGGCTCACACCGAATCAGTCCATGGTACGGCCGGAACATGTGACCTGGAATAGGACAAGTCATGACGACCTGCGATATCAGGCAACGGTGCTGAGTGTCAGCTATGTAGGGGAGCGTTATGAAATTCGGGTTCGAATGGAAGGGCTTGGCGTATGGACGGCTTACCTGGACCGAAGGGTTCGCGTAGGCGAGCAGGTTCAGCTGTATATATCGCCAGAGCGTATCTGCCGTATGAACGGATATGAGAGCCGGGATGCGAAGCGGGAAGTTATAGCTGCAGCGAACTAGGAAGCTTGAAGCGGAAATTAGAAAAAAATATATCAGAAAAGTATAAAACCAAGGGAGATGGAATGTGATGTTGGGAATGAAAACACGGAAAAAAAGTGCAATGCTGCTGTTAACAGCGGTGATGAGCATTAGCTTGTTTGGATGCAGTACGAACTCAACCGCTGGAAACGCAGGACAATCTGCGGGAGAGGGAAGTACCGCAGCAGCAGCTCAACCAACCGAAACAGCAGGCGGCAAACTGGTGTTGTATAGTGCAGGGCCACAAAAGCTAGCAGATAATATCGTGAGCGGGTTCACAGCCAAAACAGGTATTGAAGTAGAGATGTTCCAGGGGACAACCGGTAAGATCCTCGCCCGTATGGAGGCTGAAAAATCCAATCCTGTGGCCGATGTCGTCATTCTTGCCTCTTTGCCTTCAGCACAGGCGCTCAAAGCGGACGGTTTAACGCTCCCATACCCTGAAGCAGCTAATGCTGACAAGCTGAATAAGGACTGGTCAGATGCAGAAGGCAACTATTTCAGTTCAAGTGCTTCGGCACTCGGAATTGTGTACAACACCAAGCTGGTGTCTACGCCACCGACAAGCTGGGCTGAACTCGCTACACCAGCCTGGAAAGACGCTGTAAATATTCCGGATCCAACGTTGTCCGGTTCTGCACTGGACTTCATTACAGGATACCTGAGTGTGAACGGTGATCAAGGGTGGGATTTACTGGACAGCTACAAAGCGAATGGTGTGGCTATGGCGGGTGCGAACCAGGAAGCCCTTGATCCGGTAATTACGGGAGCCAAAAGCATCGTTGCGGCAGGTGTCGATTACATGGCATATTCCTCTAAAGATAAAGGCGAACCACTGGACATCATATATCCAGAAGAAGGGACTGTAATCAGTCCAAGACCGGCTGCAATCCTGAAATCAAGCCCGAATGTAGAAAACGCCAAGGCGTTTATCGACTATCTGTTGTCCGATGAAGCACAGAAGCTGGTTGCTGATGCGTACCTGATTCCGGGCCGCGAAGATATTGAAGCGAGCAACCGGGCCAATCTGAAAGATATCCCGCAGCTGAAAGTGGACTGGAACTGGATGAGTGAACACGGTGATGAGACAGCGGCTCGTTTCTCCGAGATTTTCAAATAAAATCGTTGAAACAATACTGAAGAACATTCGGCAACAAGTGTAACGAGTGTCTTGGTGGAAGTCATGTGAGGTGAAATCAGTGAAACCTGTTGTACTGGACAACAACCGTATTTTTCGGAGAGTGGGCGTAATTCTGGCCCTCTTTCTGCTGACTATAAGTATTGGCGTACCATTGCTGCTGATTTTCTGGCAGAGCGTGTATCCGGATGGACAATGGGACTGGATGGCTCCGATCCGGACAATTACCGGTCACCATTTATCCGGTGTACTGCTTAATTCCGTCTGGCTGGGCATCTGTGTTGTTGCCGTCACCACCTTGCTGGCTCTGCCACTGGCCTGGATGATGGCCAAGACCCGGATGGGACAGCACCGCTGGGTGGATGTGATCCTGATGATTCCGTTCATGACACCTCCGTATATCGGTTCGATGGGCTGGATTTTGTTTATGCAAAAAGGGGGATACCTGCAGCAGTGGGTGCCATCAGCCGAGAAATGGAGCGAGCTCTTCTTCAGTTTCTGGGGCATGGTGCTGATTATGAGCCTGCATCTATTCCCATTTCTGTACTTGCTGCTGCGGGATGCGCTGATTCGCATCGGCGGCAATCTGGAAGAGGCAGGCTCGGTGCACGGGGCACCTGCGGGATACCGGTTCAGACGCATTATTTTACCCTTACTGTTATCTTCCTATGGAATGGGGATCATGCTTGTTTTTGTCAAAACGATTGCGGAATTCGGAACTCCGGCCACCTTCGGCCGCCGTATCGGGTACTACGTCATGACCTCGGAGATCCACAAATATATCTCCAGTTGGCCGATTGACTTCGGCAAGGCCACCTCACTGGCATCGGTGCTTTTGTCCGTATGTCTTGTCATGTGGTACATGCAGTCTGCCATGAGTCGTAAATTCACGTACCGTTTGGTGGGAGGCAAGGGACAGCGGTCTAAACGATATTCTCTTCGCGGAGGAGCGGGATGGCTGTGCGGTATCTATCTTGCAGTGCTTCTCATTCTATCTGTGGGTATTCCGTACTTCTCCATCATTGCGGCTTCGACAATGAAGCTGCGCGGGGCCGGATTGTCTCTGGACAATGTAACGCTGGATCACTATCGGGATCTGCTCTCCTGGGGCTCGGTTAGCATGAAAGCCATCGGGAATAGTCTGGGATTGTCCCTTGCCGCTTCCACCGTTGCGGTGGTGATCGGTACAGGATTTGCGCTGGCGATTGGCAAGTCATCCTCATTCATGCAGCGTGTGATTGATCTGTTCAGCCTGCTGCCTAACACCGTACCAGGCATTGTCATGGTTGTAGGTCTGATCCTGTTCTGGAATTCGCCATGGATGCCTGTCACCCTGTACAACACGTACGGGATGGTGGTGCTGACGTATGTCGTTCTGTTTCTGCCATATACGGTGCAGTACGTGAAATCGAGCTTCACCCAGATCGACGGAACCTTGTTCCAGGCAGGTCAGGTGTTTGGCGGAAAGCCGCTGTATATTCTTCGGCGCATTCTTGTGCCGCTGATCATTCCCGGCATGCTGGCCGGTTGGATGATGACATTCACTATTGCCACACGTGAGCTCGTAGGCTCATTGTTAATTCTCCCGCCGTCCATGCAGACGTCGGCAACGTATATCTTTGCACAGTTTGAACAAGGTCAGGTCTCGCTCGGAATGGCCATGGCTGTTGTGACGGTCGGCATGACGGTACTGATGCTGCTCGGCATTGAACTATTGAATTCGAAGAGAAAGTGGAATGCATCATGATGAAACTGAACGTATGGGGCGGGGCAGGCGAGCATGGCCGCTCCGCCTATCTCTTGAGCGGAGACAGGACTCATATTTTAATGGATTGTGGCGTGAAAAAAGAAGGAGCAGGAGAGTACCCGCTTATCGAGCCCGAACTTATATCAACCCTGGATGCTGTTCTGCTGTCCCACGCGCATGAGGATCACTCCGTTGCCATTCCCTTGTTGTATAAGATGGGCTATCAGGGTGAAGTATGGACGACACGCGAGACCAGGGAGCAGCTGGATACCTATTTCCGGTCGTGGCGCAGCAATCTGGAGCGTGCAGGACATGATCTTCCCTATGAGGAAACAGACGTGAAGTCCATACGTTACAGGTATTTGGAGGATGAGGCCAAGTCCGGGATCTGGTTCGAGATGGTTCCTGGTCTGCACGTGTTATGGGGACGCAGTGGCCACCTTGCAGGATCGGTATGGTTAGCACTTGAGATGGAGGGTAAACGGATCTTCTATTCCGGGGACTATACGTCCGAGTCCATGCTTCTGCAGGAAGATTGTGCGGCAGAGGTGCTGAAATTGGCAAGCCTGTTTCGAGGCAGAGAGCATAGAAGCAGCCGTATAAATAATTCACAATTGTCTCAGGAGATGGCGGTCAGTGAGGGCATACAATTAGCTGGAGAGCCGCTGGTCGAACTAGCGATAGCTACCGGCAACTCTGGGATTTCCAAGATATCCGAGATATCCTTAACTTCTTCGAAAACAAAAGGGCGCTTGAATCACCTGATGGATCTGGCGATTGTGGATGCTGCATATGGAACCGACCGGGATACACAGGCAGAGAAATTGGAACAGCTGGACCACGCCATTCGCCAGACCATTGGTCGTGGGGGCAAAGTATTGCTGCCGATGCCCTCGGTAGGCCGTGGTCAGGAAATCATATTATGGGCACAAGAGCGGTACCCGGGCATTCCGATGATCGTTGAACAGGGACTAGTAGATGGCATGAAGCAGCTGCAGCGTGTCCCATACTGGCTGAGAGAACAGGGAACACATATCGAGGGTCCGATAACGGACACCATTGAACAATTTTTGGATGGTCAATCCTGGCATCTGCCCAAGAGTTGGGGAGATCGGGAACGACTGCTAAACCAACATGCGGCTTCCCTATGGTTCATTCCGGACGGCATGATGCAGTCTTCGCTTGCCCGTTGGTACTATAGCCAGCTGGCGGAGAGTAGTGAGAACTTGATCCTGCTCACCGGGCATGCCGCTGTTGGCACTTTTGCACAGAAGCTAGTACAGAATCCGGAGGAGCATGGAGTCTGTGAGGTGCAGAAAATCCGTTATAAAGTGCATCAGGGCTGGCTGGATGTCGAGCGAATGCTGCAGCGGGTGCCTGCGCGGCATACCGTGCTTGTACATGCAGATAAGGCCGAAACGGACAGATTGAGAGAGGGCTTGCTCAAAAATAGCCCATCTCCGGAAGCGGAGATATATTCATTGTCTCCCGGGGATGAGCTCTATGTCTAAACATGAAATTAGAATGAGATTAATGGATCATAATGCATGAGTTAAGGGCGTCCTTGGGGACGTTCTTTTCATTTTGTTTTCTAAGGACTATGGTTCACGTTGAATGGGGTGCTCGAGTTCCGAATGACCCATTAGACTATCGAGCGCTTCTCCGTCCACAAGCACTTCCAAACGGTTTATTTCATCAAACTGAAACATCGTTGTGGTTAAAGCTTCCAAGGCCAGCAGTTCCCCACTGGTGCCAAGCTTGGCTTCATCGGGGATATGCACATCCAAAGTCAATGTATCCTCGGCAGATTGGATAGAGAGCAGTTCAACCTTTTCCCATAAAGAGACCAGCTCGGTATCGTCATTGTTTTGTAAGGCTTCAAATGTTTTTTTGTACTTCTCGTCGTCCTCGATAAACTCCAACTGAACTTCTCTTTTTTCAAGTTCCAGTACCTGTATATCGGCGAAGTATACTTCAACAGTCTGCTTCTGTTCCTTGTTTGGCTCAACCTGAGTCCCACCATTCTTGGAAGGCTGTACGCTTCCGGAATGGTTGGGTTCATTGGTTCCGGATTCACTCACTGGCTCCTGGGCACACCCCGCGGCAATCACAAGAATGAACGAGAATAGTAGTACGAGTCCCATCTTATGTTTCAACAGATCACATCCTCCGTTTGGTATAACATTATATTTTATATCCCTAGATATTCCTTGATTCCATCAACTATTGCTTGTGCAGCTTTCTCCTGAACTTCCTCGGAGGACATGGCCTTTTCTTCGGCAGCATTGCTCAGGAAACCAATTTCCAAGAGCACTGCAGGCATGGTCGTTTCCCGAATCACCTGCAAGCTGCCATTCTTGACACCCCTATCCTTGAATCCCAGAGCCTCAACCAAGCGTTGATGAATGATATTGGCCAGGTCTTTGCTGCTGGAGCGCTGATAATAATATGTTTCTGTACCTGATGCCTGAGGTGAGGACGTTACACTGTTGCCGTGTATAGAGACAAAGACATCCGCATTTAACTGATTCGCCAGTTGAACGCGCTCGGAACGTGTGGGGTAGATATCACTGTCACGTGTCATGACCAAATCAATATCCGGCTCGTTAAGAAGGAGAGCTTGTACCTTTAGAGCCAATGCCAGAACGTATTCCTTCTCAGGTTTATTGGTGATACTTATTGTCCCGGGATCACTGCCCCCATGACCTGGATCGATAACCACAACTTTACGTCCTGTGTCGCGGGCAGGAGTCACCGGCACGGGCGTGACATTGTCTCCTGAAACGTTAAGATCGATAAGCAGCTTGTCGGCAATAATGTTTTGATCGAACTGCACGTCTTTCACATTGTTCAACTCAACCACAATCCGAACTTGTCCGGGATCCCGTTTAAATAGGGAATATCTCACTTCCGATACATTGGGATATCCGTCTACATCCAACTTGCCATTAAACCCCTGATCAAGCGGCTGTGCCAGGTCACCAAAGACCGTTCCAGGCAAGTCCACAACCAGTCGATCCGGGTTCTTCAAGGTGGATATGACCGGCTGCACTTTTTCCCCATCCAGGGACACGACAAGCTGATTATCGGCAAAAACGATATCGGTTACATGGGTTAACGAGATGGTGTCGCTATCTCCTGAATCATCCCCAGATGCTTCGGCGGACTCATTATGGGTACCCGTTAAGTACACAATCTTCTCTCGGTTGTCCCACTTTACGCTAAGTCCCATCTGTTCACTGACAAATCGAATGGGCACCACCAGCGTTTTGTTTAAGATTTGCGGAGCTGTATTCAGGGTAACCTGTTTGTCAGCAACCATGGCTTGCTTTTGGTCAACGGTAAGAGAAATCATTTTTTCATTTTGCTGTATCTTCACCTGACGGGCTTGTTGATTCCAGTTGACATCGAACTTCAAATTTTCCGCAACGACTCGGATCGGGATCATGACATTTTTATTGACGATGGTCACCTGGACATCATTCGGGAGAGACAATTCCTCTCCATTCAAGAAGATTTTAGACGTGTTCGCAGCGGCATTTCCCTGAACAGGAAACAGAAAAAGGAAGAACAGGCTCAGAAACATAAGTACAATGGTTTTCTTCATGAATACACCTCAACAATTTTAGAGCTTGTAACTCACCGACATGGAAATTCTAAGTTCCCGAATCGGTAAAAAACAAATTCTCTCCCATAATTTTACTACAATATATAAACAACAAAAATGTAAAAATGTTTCTTTTATTGATTTGTTTAATTTTAGGAGCTCAAACTCTTTACCGGAAAAATTCCGGTGAATCTGATATAGCTCCATTATTCGGTTGTTCATCAAATGGATCCATTACATTAGATAGGTTAGCCTCGCAACGGTGGCGAAGTATCATATAAACAAAAGAGACGACCCTAAGGAGGGCCGTCTCTTTTGTTGCGTATAAACCGATTATTGCAATTTCAACGCTTTGGCGGTGCGAGTCTCTACTTCATCCATCAGAGAAGTCATATCCATACCTGCATGATTACCAAGCAGAATAATGGTTACGTCGTCTGACAGATTACGAGAGAAGGCTGTAGCAAAACCGCCGCCGCTGCCATTGTGGAAGACTGTACGATTATCGCCGTTCTCCTTAAGGATCCAGGCGTAGCCATAATTTTTGTCCGAATAGGGCTTGTACATCTGTTCAATCGTCTCCTGACTCAGGATCTGATCAGTGTACAGTGCACGGTCCCATTTGAGCATATCGTCAACCGTCGAATAGATCGTCCCTGATCCCGATTGTGATACGTAATAAGGAGCAGGCACCCACTTGTTACCTTCTGCGACGAAACCACTGATGGTTTTGACCTTCCGTGATGCCTCACCCGAATTCTTCATGCCGAGCGGCTTCAGAATCGTTTGCTGAACATAGTCGGCATAACTCATGCCGGATACCTGTTCAATGACATAGGCGAGCAGCACGTAGCCGCTGTTGCTGTAGAGATAGGCAGTGCCCGGTTCAAACTTCAGTGTTTTGTGCCGGATCTCTTCTACCGTTTCCTCCAGCGAGGTTCCTTCACCGCGACCAAATGCGGATGGAAGCCCGGAAGTTTGAGATAACAGCATATGCAGAGTCATCTCGTCACCCTTCGGAATACCTGAGATGTATTTGGAGATGGGATCTTCTACATTCAGCTTGCCATCTTCCGCGAGGCTGAGAATGGAAGCTGCCGTGAAGGATTTGCTCAGTGAAGCAATTCTTGTCTTCTGGTCCGGGCGGTTCAGCGTTTTCTCATCGGCCAGTCCATATCCTTGACGAAGCAATACTTCACCATTGCGGGCTATTAGGGCCATGCCAGGGAATTGGACTTCACGCAAATAAGCATCCACGCTGGTCACTTCCTTGTCCAGTAAACTGACTTTGTCTGTCTGGATGTTCACGCTCATCTGACCCGATGAGGTGCGGCCGACTTTAATATCGGCTTTCAGGGCATTCGCCATAGGACGAACAGGTACCATAAGCGCACCGTTAACCGTACGGGATTTCACGCCTGCATCCAGGCGAATATGGTTGACCTTGATCGAGTCGCTGCCGGACTGGTGAACCAAAGTATCCCTTCCAACGGTGATGGTAGCCGTCTTGGTGCGGTTATCCCATTTCAAGGAACCTTTCACCGACTGAACGACATCCCTTAAGGGGACGTACGTTGTTCCTTTATAGATCTGAGGTGTGTTTTTCCAAGATTGTGGTTCGCCATTCACTTCAATAAGAACTGCTTGAGTGTTCTGGGCAGCCGATATGGACGTGCTGAATTGTCCCAGCACCGGACCTGCAACCAGAATGAACGCGAGCAGAATACGAAATAGGGATAAATATGCCTTAGAATCCGATTGATGCACGTGAGGCGATCTACGTGTGATTTGAATCCTCTCCTTCCAAACTTTTCATGAATAACCAGCCTACGAAATATTGTAAACGATCTCGTGGAGAGGGTCAAAATGGATGGAGAATAGGCAAATACAAGAGCCTAACAGAAATAATAGAATTTCGACGATATTTAGTATTTATACATAATGTTTTCACGATGTTCTTCCGATAAAAAGAAAGGTGAAGATGATGATGGGGGATAGTTAAATGAAGAAAAGGTTTCAACAATGGTTTGCGCCAACCGTAAAAAAACGTCTGGTCGCGGTGCTGCTTCTATTTTTGATCGTGCCAAGCATCACCGTTGGTTGGTTATCTTACGATAAAGCCGCAGAACGGGTAAGGGAAGAACTCCTGCATTCTGCACAGGCCAAAACAGAGATGCTCAGTTTACAGATTGATCAGATGCTCAACATGGAGAAGGATAACGCTGCACAGCTTGCCGCGGGTTTTACTTCTGAGGATGTTATTAATAAATCGCCTGCACTACAAAAACAAATGGACCATATGTCTGAAAATCATAAAGAACTGGGCGTTCTGACGATCGGTGCCGAGGATGGAAGCTGGATGAAGTCTCCTGATCCTGGACAACAGATCTATGATCCGCGGGAACGCAGCTGGTATACGATGGGCATGGCAGCAAATGAACCTATTATTTCGGACACATTCCAGTCAGCAACAACAGGCGAGTGGGTCGTGACTGCCTCTGCCAAGCTCGCTGATGGCAAAGGTGTATTTGGAGCCAACGTAAGTCTTAACCATTTGAAAGAAAACGTGGATCAGATTCATATTGGTGAAAAGGGAAAGCTGTACATGCTGGACAATGGCGGAAAGTTCCTGTTCCATTACAATATCGAGTCAGGTGTGCAGTCAGACCAGGACTATATCAATGAAATGTACGCTAGTGACAAGGGAACTGTGAAGTATACGTATGAAGGGCAAGAAGTGGAAGCTGTATATTTCACCAATCCGGCGACCGGGTGGAAAATCGTTGGTGAGATGCTGCCTTCCGAAGCAGATGAAGCAGTTAGACCGATCATGATTCGAACCTATACGCTTGTGGGAAGTTCATTGGTCATCGGAATGATCCTGCTCATTTTCATCATCCGGGGTATTATTCGCCCATTGCAGCAGCTCACCCAGGCCGCATCCAAGGTAAGCGCCGGGGACCTTACGGTTCGTGTAGGGCTGAAGCGGCGGGATGAATTTGGACAGCTTGGAGACAGCTTCGATTCCATGACTTCATCACTGCGCAATGTTCTTGGAGAGGTGCACGATACGTCGAGCCAGCTCGCAGCATCTTCCGAGGAATTGATGGCCAGTTCGGAACAGACGTCCAAGGCAACAGAACAGGTCGCCGAGCTGATGCAGAATGCAGCGGAAGGAACGACCAAACAAAATGATAGTCTTGCGGCAACAGGTCAGCTCGTTGGAGAGATGTCCATTGGGGTCAAAGAAATCTCTTCCAGCGCTGAAGAGACGGCCCGCATTGCAGGGGAAGCTTCGAACAAGTCCGAGGCCGGAATGGTAACCGTGGAAGAGGCCGTCGCTCATATTCAGCAGGTCAACGAAGAGAGTGAAGCGATGGCGGCAGTCATTGAGGATCTCCGAGCGAAAAATGAAGAGATTATTCAGATTGTTACCGAAATTACCTCCATTGCGAAACAGACCAATATTCTCGCGTTGAATGCGACCATTGAGGCTGCCAGAGCGGGAGAGCAAGGACGCGGATTTGCTGTTGTTGCAAATGAGGTCAAAGCGTTGGCGCACAATTCGGGCAGCTCTGCTGAGCGGATTAATGAATTAATGCGTGAAATGCAGGAGAAAACGTACGCGGTGCAGTCCACCTTTGCACGTACAGGTGAAGGCATGGTGAAAGGTTCAGAGCTTATTACCGAAGCGGGAGATGCGTTCCGCACGATTCGGGACGCTGTGCAGCTCGTTGCTGCTCAGGCCGGAGAAGTATCTGCGGCATCTCGTCAGATTGATGGAGGAATGAACCATGTAACCAAAGCGGTCAATGATACCATTGTTTTATCCGATCAGATCGCTTCCGGTACGGAAGATGGCTCTGCTGCAGCCCAGGAGCAGCTTGCCACGATGGAAGAGGTTGCAGCTTCCTCTGCTGCATTGTCTCGCATGGCTGAAGATCTGCAGAGCATGATCGAACGTTTCAAGCTATAACCGATTGAATTAAATCAAGGAATTAAATTAAGCGGCCTCTCTTTGTTAGAAAGGGGAAGAACCGTAGAGCGCCAGCGTCAGCAGGCCGATTAAAACCAGACTGCAGGGTCAACTCCCTGCAGTCTTTTTTATTGGGACATAAGACATAAGAATACCGTTTAACTCCCCAGATAGCTTAACTCCTTGGAAAGAATGCATATAAGGAATATAAGTTGACTTTTAATAAACAAAATTATATTATATCTATAAATAAACAAACAAAAATTTGATAATTGATTGATATTGGTCAGGATATCTAAATAAAAAGCAAAAAAAGGAGTTCGTTCAATGAAATCATCGGAACCATTGTTGCAAACGGCCACGCTCGAAGAGATCAAGCGGGGATATCTTGCTGAAGGACCCACATTTACATGTATCTGCTGTGGCTATAAAACGGAACCAGGAATCATCTATCCCGAGGAAGGTGTTCTCTATGAGGCGGAGCGGTATATGCGTGTTCATATCGAGAAGGCCCATGGGTCTGTATTTGAATATCTGCTGGAGCTGGATAAAAGCGTAACGGGCCTGTCCGACGTGCAGCGGGGGCTGCTTGGCCAGTTTTATGAAGGGAAGAAGGATACCGAAGTGCAGAAGGCACTTGGGATCGGAAGTGCGTCCACGATTCGGAATCATCGGTTTGTGCTGAAGGAGAAGGAGCGGCAGGCCAAAATTTTTCTGGCGTTGATGGAACTGCTTAAAAGCAAGGACGACTACGCTCCTGCTGAGCTCGTATTGCCTGTCACAAGACATGTGCATACGATCAAATATAAACAGTTTGATATCTCGGAACAGGACCGTGAAAAAGTGCTGGCCAAGTATTTCCCAGAAGGGACGGATGGCCCGCTGTCGAGTTTCCACATGCAGCAGAAGCATAAATTTATCGTTCTCACTGAAATTGCCAAACGGTTTGAGCCTGATCGCCATTATACCGAGAAACAGGTTAACGAGGTGTTAAAACAAATTTATGACGACTACGTGGAACTGAGAAGGTATCTGATCGACTACGGTTTCTTGAATCGTGAAGAGGACGGCAGTCAGTACTGGTTAAACCTCTCGGCTGAGCAAGAAGAGAAGAATAATAATAAGCAAACGGAAACGGGAAGCGGGAAAGGAGAGAATGAAGAAATGAATCGGCGCAAAGAGCTTCAGGAGCAGGCCAAGGAGATCAAGACGGAGGCGGGAATATACCAAATTCGCAATGAACGCAATGGCAAAGTCTACCTCGATAGCACATTGAATCTGAAGACGATTAATGGACAGAGATTCATGCTGCAAATGGGCAGCCATCTGAACAAACAGCTGCAGGCTGAATGGAATGAATACGGTGATGACGCGTTTACGATTGAAGTGCTGGAAGTATTGAAAAAAGAGGATAACCCCTATTTCGACACCAAGGATGCACTCGCCAAATGTTTGAATCGTTGGATGGATCAGCTTGAGCCATACGGCGAACAAGGGTATCACGGGGACAAAAGGGTTACTGGTGAGTAACTCTACAGCCCATTCTTTTGCGTCCTTATCAGGTCCATTACCTTAATAGGTAATGGGCCTTTTGCATGAGAGCTTTATTACATCTGTTCTATAAAGGAGAAATCTGTCTCTCCCTCAATATCTCATCTTGTGGTATATTTCTAAATTATTATAAAGGAAACGTATATACATCTCTGAAGGGATGAGAAGGAGTTGCAGCAGAATTGGATAAATCAATGCCCATGTTAACGAAAACACAAGACATCGCAGAAACTCCGGATAATGCCACGTTTATGCAGGGGGTAAAAGATTGCATTCCAACCCTGCTTGGTTATCTGAGTATTGGGTTTGCAGCAGGCGTAATCGAAATGACAGCAGGACTCAGTCTTGCAGAAACAGCTCTGCTGAGTCTGATCTTATATGCAGGTTCGGCCCAGTTTATTGCCGCAGGCATGCTGGCATCGAATGGATCGGCAACTGCGATCATATTCACCATTTTCTTCGTCAATCTGCGACATCTGTTACTCAGTGCAGCGGTGTCCCCGTATTTCCGGCATCTGACTCCGCTCAAAAACATGTGGATTGGCTCCCTGCTCACGGATGAATCGTTCGGAGTAGCGATGACTCGCGCAATTGGCCGTAAAACACTGAGTGAACGGTGGATGCATGGATTGAATATTACAGCATATCTGAATTGGTTCGCAGCCAACATGGCAGGGGCCTATTTTGGGCGCTGGATTACGAATCCGGAGCAGTTTGGTCTGGATTTTGCCCTGCCGGCCATGTTTATCGGCCTAATCGTACTTCAGTTAATTCAGCGGAAAAATAGAAAGCTGCACATCAACGTAGCGATTATCGCCGTTGTATGTGTTGTATTCGCGAGCATGGCCTCTTTGGGCAGCATGAGCATTATAGTGGCTGCAGTCGTTGCAGCAACGATGGGAGTTGTAATGGAACGATGGAAGTAAGATGGGATGTGTTTTGGATTATTATCGGGTCTGCATTGCTGACCTTTATTCCCCGGGTGCTGCCGCTAATGCTGTTTAGCAAAATACAGATTCCGGTATGGCTGCTTCGCTGGCTGGAATATGTGCCTGTAGCCGTGATGGCAGCCCTGATTGGACAGGAATTGTTTATGTCCGGCAACCAGTTGGTGCCGCTCACCCAAAATGCTGCACTGTGGGCAGCATTGCCTACCTTTGTGGTAGCGATCTGGACCCGAAGTCTTCTCGGTACGGTTCTTGTTGGAATTGTATCCATGATGATTTTACGTTATTTGCTCGGGTAGAGGATTCAAGAGGCACAGGTAATTCCTTCAGACTAACGGTTAATAATGTTCTATAGGCCTGTGCCGGTAGAACAGAAGTATCCGTAAAGAATGAAGGGAGTGAAGGTGGATGGGTAATACGAGGAAAAGGTTGTTGATCACAGGAGCTGCAGGCGTAATCGGTCGGAGTCTGCTGGACGGTCTGAGGGAAATGGACAAGTATGATATTGTTGCGGCTGACCTTCAAGATGATCCAGGAGCAGGTATTCTCCCGATGGATGTCACGGACGCGGAAAGGCTGCAGGAGCTGATGCAAGGAGTGCATACCGTGCTGCACATTGCGTGGGCCAAGGATGGAGAGGACTTCTTGGGCAAAGTTCTGCCGATCAACGTAACGGGAGCTTACCATGTATATGAAGCAGCACGAATGAATGGTGTTCAGCGCATCATTTTTGCAAGCTCCAACCATGCTACCGGTTTTTACCGTACAGGTGAAGAGATTGAAGTCGATGATCCGTATCGTCCCGACAGCTTCTATGGTCTCAGCAAATGTTATATAGAACTGCTTGGCCGATATTATGTGGACAAGTACGATCTTTCTTCATTTAACATTCGGATCGGCAACTTCTCCGGGGATGACCATCCGCATTCCGAGCGCTCTGCCCATATCTGGATTTCCCCAAGGGATATGGTGCAGCTCGCCGTGTGCTGTATTGAAGCTGATCCCGAGACGAAGTACCTCAATCTATACGGAACCTCCGCGAATAGCGACAATTATTATGATATCGGTTATTTGGCGGAGAAGATTGGATACCGTCCGGAAGACGATGCTGCCGAGCTATGGGAAGAAGCGAAGCGCAGAGGTGCGCCGGACAAGCAGGATGAGACAAAATATCAGGGCGGAGGATATGTGGCAAAAGACCAGAAGGGCGTTTAGTTGAACATTTGAAAACGCTATTTTCTATTGAAGCGGAAAGGGATAAAATGGAGACTGTAGGATCACGGTTTCCATTTTACATAAGAGGAAGGAACGGTTCAAAATCATGAGTACAAGTCCATCCGTAATATTGTTTCAGGGAGACTCCATTACAGACGGAGGAAGATCGCGGAACGATGATCCGAATCACTTTTTGGGACATGGCTACGCTTATTTGATCTCCAGCAGATTGGGGGCGGAGCTGGCAGAGAAGCAGCCAACCTTCTACAACAGGGGGATCAGTGGGGATCGCGCATCCGATCTGTATGCACGCTGGAATGAAGATACCTTTAGTCTGAAGCCGGATCTGATCAGCATTCTGATCGGTGTGAATGACGCCTGGCGTACAATGAATAATGAGCCCAGCGGGGTGACGGATCGTCTTGGACGAGCGTATCGGCATTTGCTGGAAGAAACTCGTGAAGTCATGCCGCATACGGGGCTCGTTTTGATGGAACCCTTCATTCTGAAAACCGGAGCTACGGTGGACAAATGGGATGTATGGCAGCAGACCATAGGTGAGTACCAACGCCTTGTCCGCGAGCTCGCGGATGAGTTCGGTGCAGTGTTTGTTCCATTGCAGGATATGCTTAATCAAGCCACTGAAAAGGTGGACGCATCCTACTGGCTGTGGGATGGCGTACATCCAACTGCAGCAGGTCATGAACTGATTGCACGTCAATGGTTGTCTGTCGTACAGGAAAGTCCGCTTAAAATACAATAAATAAGGAGCAGAGGGTCTGTGCAGATCCTCTGCTCTTTTTTTACATATACACACACCCTGAAATTTTTATAGAAAAATGACATATCTAGTAATCTATTGTTTTAATTCCAGGGGAGAGGGTAATTAAGAAGCGTAGCACACTATACTCAATACCCGATAAGGAGTGAATTCAAAATGGCACAGAATAACCAAAACGGAAAAATGAGCCGTGAAGAAGCAGGACGTAAGGGTGGAGAAGCGACCTCCAAGAATCATGACAAGGATTTCTATCAGGAGATCGGCAGTAAAGGTGGGGAAGCAACTTCGAAATCCCACGACCGTGAGTTCTATCAAGAGATTGGACGGGAGGGCGGAAGTGCCCGTGGCAACAGTGATGGAAACGACGATCAGGATGGCAAAATGAGCCGTGAAGAAGCAGGGCGTAAGGGTGGACAAGCCCGGTCACGTAATCGGAAAAATTAATCGTTTATATAGAAGCAAGCATGAATGAAACGTAATTCAAGCAAACAAGGCCAGATCTCACCTGTGGAAAAGGGTGAGTCTGGCCTTGTTTGTTAGATTAACGTTGTGCAATAGCGACTTTAGGCAATATGTGGTTCAATGGCTTGGCGATAGCTGAGCAGGGATTCATCAATGATGGTGCGCAAGAAAACGGGATCCATGCCCTGTAGCAGTGCTTCTGCATAACGCCAGGCGTTTTCTTCAATACGCAGTCGAATTTCTGCCTGCTCAGGAGCCGAAAGGGGCCCATCGAGAAGGTTGGACAGATCCGGTAATTCTGCATCCTCCGCGTGACCCAGTTCATGAGCCAGAATGACATAAATATAGGCTTTCAATGGAGCTAGCGTACCGAAGAGCATCCGGCATTGCTCCATAATCTCTTTCTTGTATAGATACACGGTGTGACTTCCCATGTGGTATTTACCACCGACGAGGCGATTGTCCGGAAAATGGGGTTCGACCTGAACAAGCACACGACTATCCGAGCGATGCAGCAGTTCTGTTACAGCCTGATCAAATAATTCAGTATTCAGTATGGTTCACCTGTCCTCATAATGGAATAAAGTACTTATGCAATGAGTACCGACAACTCTTTTACGAGAAAACAGTCTGAAAAGTTTCAGTTATTTTCATATTATTTGTTTTTTTACATAAGATTAACTGAATTCCCTTCATTTTTACTACCTGATAGGCTAAAATGAAATCGGTTACAACAGTGGGGAGGAATTCTAATGACGGTTCACCCTGGACTACATTGGACGGTGGATCACATCGCAGCGGCTATGAGACATGGAATGTCCGATGGCTTGGAACTTATCCATCGTTGGAAAGACAGGCTCACGGAAACGTGGAATGATCCTGTTTATGCAGACTTTTGGTCGGATGTAGAAGGTTATGAACAGAAGGCGCGTACGGAGAACCTGCCTGAACTATCTTTTTCCCTATTTCGTCAATTCAGGGATACGGGTGAGCGTCAAGCGTATGAGCAGGCCTATTTTGAACGGCGCGGAAGGCTTGTTTCCCTGGGTATGCTGGTCGCTGCATCGCCATCTGCCGATCGGGTGCATTTGCTGGAGGACCTGATCTGGCGTATTTGTACCGAACAAACCTGGTGCCTGTCCGCCCATATACCCGAAGGAGAAGAAGCTGGCGCGAGAACACATATTGATCTCTTCGCTGCTGAGACCGCACAAATGCTGGCAGAGATGATCATAATGCTGAATGACATGCTGGATAAGCGCATAATCCGGATGGTCAAGGCCGAGATCGAAGACAGGATATTTACTCCGTTGTACCGTGAGCAGCGGACTTATGGTTGGGAAGATGCGAATCATAACTGGTCAGCAGTATGCAGTGGTGGGTGCGGGATTTCGGCTCTCCTTTTATTGGAAGATGAGCAGCTTAGAGCCATGGCTGTCCAGCATACTATTCGATCCATGAATGCCTTTTTGAGTGGGTACGGGCTGGATGGGGGATGTGCTGAAGGTGTGGGCTACTGGGTTTATGGGTTCGGATTCTATACCTATTTTGCAGAGATGCTGAGATTGTTCAGTGCAGGTGAGCTGGATATGTTGTCTGAACCCATTACGGGAGCGATCGCTGCTTTCCCGGGAAATATTCATTTATCGGACGGGGTGTTTATCAACTATTCGGACAGTCGTGAGCGGGAGACGATTCCGTCTGGACTGCTTTCCCTTTTGTCCGAACGGCAGGACATTCGAATCAACTTGGGGCTTCATATCCCGCTTCTCTCACAAGATCCCTGCCACAGGTGGGCTCATGCCTTGCGTAATGTACTCTGGACTAATCCGGCTAAGTTCGAGAGAGTGATTGAATCAGGCGATCCGGGAGCTCCCATCTACTTGGAGGATTTGTCGTGGGTGATAGTCCGAGGGGCGCTGGCAGCTGGTGAGCACAAGGAAGTGAGGGTGGCCTTTTCGGTAAAAGGAGGCCATAACGCAGAGCCCCATAATCATAATGATCTGGGACATTTTATCCTTCATGGCGGCGGTGAAAATATTCTCTGTGACCCAGGTTCAGGCGAGTATACTCAAGCCTACTTCGCGCCTGGACGGGAACGCATTTGGCAAATTGGCTCTCAGGGGCATAGCGTTCCAGTCATTGAGGGGACTCATCAGCAATCCGGACGACAAGCCGAAGCGAAAATGCTACATATCAAGCACTTGTCTCCACTGGGGATAGAGGCTGAATTCGACCTGACGTCAGCGTACCCGGAGGCTCCCACACTGACAAGATATATCAGGCATCTATGCTGGAACTGTCCACCTGGAGCTTCGGAAGCCGTGCTTCTCCTTGAAGATCATTATCAGTGGCGCCAACCTTCTGGTATTCAAAGAGGAGAGTACATGAATGAAAAAATGCGAGTCATTGAGCATTTTATCAGTCGAATTAAACCTGTCATGCACGAAGCAGGGGTACAGTGGGAAGGGAACAACGCTGTGATGATCATGCATTACGATGCTGAACTCTGGGATGCACAGATCGAAGTGATCGAGACGGTGGATCATGATCACCTGCCACAGAAGTTTTACCGCACGGCCTTATTCTTAAGGCGAACCCCCGATGAAAACGGAGATTCTCGGGATCATACCTCTAAGGAGACGCGGTGCAGACTAAAATTCACCATCCAGCCCAGGTAAGTCGGAAAATTAGAATAGAAGCCAAACCGGACTGGACCGATACAATGAGGACTTGTGAAGGCGGCGTGCCAATATAGTAATTTTAAGTTGCGTATGTGTATGAGCAAATAAATAAGGATACGAAAAGAGGAGGCAGTGCTCGTGAGTACATCCACATCGGTAACATGGGTTGAAGAAGCATGGCGGCGGGGAGCGGACAAAACAATTCGCAACGCACAGCGAATCAAGGATACGTTTCCACACATCTCTCCGCAGGGAACGTATGACCAGAATGATCCGGAATGGTGGACAGCCGGCTTCTGGCCAGGACTGTTATGGCTTGTGTATGGTGAGTCCCCGGAAAATGTAGATGCTGCTCCATTGTCTCGTATTGCAGATAGCTGTGAACGGCAGCTGGAGGGGTGCCTCCGCAATCCGGATTCGGTGGATCACGATCTGGGGTTCATCTGGCTGCTTAGCGGCGTAGCAGCCTACCGCCAGACTGGCAGCATGGACAGCCGGCGGCGGGGGATGCTTGCTGCCAATCTATTTGCTGCTCGCTTCAATGTACGTGGTCAGTTCATTCGTGCCTGGAACTTCAACTCGTCCACGATGGATACACGCGGCGTAGCCATCATCGACAGCATGATGAACCTGCCGCTGCTCTACTGGGCATCCGAGCAGAGCGGCGACCCCCGCTTCCGCTTGCTGGCGGAAGCACATGCGGACACTGTAGCGCGCGAGTTCATCCGCGCAGACGGGTCCATCTGCCACGTGGTAGAGTTCGATCCACACACGGGGCAGAAGCTGCGAGAGCATGGCGGACAGGGCCATGCTCCAGGTTCCGCCTGGGCGCGGGGCACCGCCTGGGCGCTGCATGGTTTTGCGCTGTCTTACCGGTATACGGGCGAAGCCCGCTATCTGGAGACAGCGGAACGCGCGGCCGATTTCTTCCTCGCCATGCTTGGCGAAGATATCGTGCCGTTCTGGGATTTTCGCGCACCGGCAGAGCATCAGGTGGCGTGGGACTCGTCCGCCGCTGCGATTGCGGCGAGCGGTCTGCTTGAGCTGGCGAAGCTGTCGCCACGCGGAGAAGAGTATGCCGCAGCGGGAGAGCGCATCGTTCGCGGCCTGCATGAGCGCTACAGCTCAGGCGAGTCAGCAGCGGAAGAGGGGCTGATCATGCAGGGAACCGTGCATTACCCGGAAGGACGGGGATTGAATGTGCCGATCATCTACGGCGACTATTTCTATATGGAAGCGCTGGCGAAGCTGCGCGGGCGTCCGGGTTTGTTTTAACGTCAACATTTCGGAAAGAAAATAAGTGAGTTTAAATAAAAAACCACCTGACGCAGCCCATCTTCCATTGGACTGTTGTTGGGTGGTTTTCCCGCTATGAGTTGCTCGATTTTATTTTGTTGCTTGAAGGAACGCGTCTAAGGATCACGAAGTCCGCTGAAGATAGATCGGGATATCGCTGCGGGATGATCTCCTGAACCTTGAAGTCGGGATAATCAAATAAATAGTGGAACAGGTTGCGATCCTGAATCGTGTCCACGCCCGGATTGCCGTTTTCCTTCAATCGGGTGTACAGTACAACCCATTCCTGCGATGAATGCAAGATGTCATATAGTGTATTGCGGAAATCGGTCTCATCCGTGATGTGATACAGCACATCAAGACACACCGTAAGGTTTGCCGTCAGAAAGCCCCGGTTGATCCAAAGGCCAGGTGTATACAGCATGAAGCTTTTGGAGGCGTCCGTGGCAAATTTTGAGGCACACAGGCGTATCGAAGAGGCAGCGACGTCGACACCCAGGTACTCTTTATAATTCATATATTGCAGCTGGTTGCCGTCCCCACATCCAAACTCGATTACGCTGGTAATGCCCTCCTGCTGGATCAATGCGTTCACAATCTCGGCCTTGAATTCAGCCAGAACCCCGTAAGATCCACGTCCTGAAGTTTCTCCGGAACGGTATGTTTGCTCCCAATATCCGATGTAATCAAAGGGCTGCCGCATGTTTCTCCTCCTATCATGTAAACTTCATTTGCTTGGCGCCTATACAGTAGCAATATAGATAGGTTATGCGGAATGCTGGCGGGTATGATTCCTTGAAGAGAGATCAGATTTCGGAATTGTATTCCAATCTTTTTCCTGAAAAATCAGTGAAAGCCTAAACATCTGGAAAGAACTTGCCGACATTAACTTTAAGGAAAAAAATGATGATAATCGGGGGGAAATGATGTTAAAGCCAAGATTGACCAAGTACATGGTGATGATGCTGGTGCTCGTGCTGAGTATTTCCAACGTAGGCTTGGCCGCTGCGGCAGATAAGGAACTGTCCAAAATAGTGGTTTCCAAAAATGAAGTGGCACTTGAAGTAGGAGAATCCAGTTCTGTGACAGCGACAGGAGTCTACACGGATGCTTCGACAAGCAATATTACAGTGAATGCAAGCTGGAGCAGTGATGACACTGCAGTGGCTACGGTATATAACGGAACAATTACAGCCAAAGGTGAGGGACAGGCAACTGTCATCGTCTCCTATGAAAATAAGCCTCAATCCATTCAGGTGAATGTAACCAAGAAGGTTAAGGCATTGACGAAAGACAAGCAAACGATTGATATTCGTACAGGCGAATCCGATCAGATCACATTAACAGCAACTTACAGTGACAACACTTCTGAATCGGTGTCCGATATCGCAGAATGGTCTTCTGATGACGAACAGGTAGCGACTGTAGTTAACGGTAAGGTTACCGGACAGAGCGCGGGTACTGCCTTAATTACAGGTAAGGTGGGGAAACAGTCTGTTACTGTTGAAGTCAACGTCGAAGTCGTGAAACGAATCGATACAGACAAAAAGCAAGTGAACCTATTGTTGAACAAGAGTGACAAGGTCGTTTTGACGGCAACTTATCCCGATGGAACGACCAGAGATGTAACTTCTCTTGCAGATTGGAGCTCTAGCGATGAGAAAATCGCTGATGTACTTAAGGGCACCATCACAGGTTATGCTGCGGGTTCAGCTGTAATCACAGCTAAATACGGTACTAAAACCGTTTCAATTGATGTAGATGTGGACCGGACAAGCAATCTGAAGATTGACGAGCAAAAATTATTCTTCAAGTTAAGCAATACGGATCGTTCCAAGCAACTGACACTGACGGCGATCTACCCGGATAGTTCAGATTCGGATGTAACCAATACAGCAGTATGGACTTCAAGCAATGAGAAGGTTGCTACTGTATATAAAGGGCAAATTACAGCCATTGGCCAAGGTACAACTACAGTTAAAGCTAGCTACAGTGGTAAAACCGTTGAAATTACTGTAGATGTTGACACCGCTCGTTATCTGGACGTTGTTGACGTTGAAGATAAACTGGCTATGAGTTTGACTGGAACAAAGGAAAAAGAACTTACGGTCAACGCTGAGTATGTGGATGGAAGTACGGAGAACGTAACATCCAAAGCAACGTGGACCTCAAGCGATGAAGATATCGTTTATGTATCTGAAGGAAAACTTACTGCTTACAAATCGGGACAGGCAACCATTACAGTGGCTTATGGCGGCAAAACGGTCAAAATCACTGTAAGTGTAGATGTGCCGGACAAATACGAAATGCAAAACAAGAAAAAATCCATCGGTGTGGGTGATAGCTTTACTGCAGAGGTTCTTGCTGTATATGGCAACACATCCAAAGCCGTTACTGAAGATGTAGAATGGAGCAGCAGCAGTGATAAGGTTGCCGAAGTGTCCAAGGATGGCGAAGTAAAGGGTATAGCTGTCGGCAAGGCAACCATTACAGCTAAAGTGGATGGAAAAACACTGACCATGTCTGTTGAGGTTGGTATGGCAAGCGGGCTTGAAGCAGATGTAAACTTTATTGCACTGGCTTCCAAAGAAACGCAGCAAATTACTCTAACCGGTACAGATGAAGATGGTAATACACTGGATGTAACCTCAGAAGCAACCTGGAAAACGAGCAATGCTCGTGTAGCAGATGTTAAAAAAGGTTTGGTTACGGCAAATGGGAGCGGTAAAGTAAACATCACTGCAGAATATGGTTCCCAAAAGGTTACGATCGCGATCGAAGTGGACGTTATTGTCCGCATTGAAGCATCGGAACCAGCCGTATCCCTGAAATCTGGCGAGACAGCTGATATTACCGTTGTAGCATATTTTAACGACGGAAGCGAACGCGATGTAACAGACAAAGCTGAATGGAAAACAAACAGCTACAAAGTAGCTCAGGTGACCAAAGGTAAAGTAAAAGCCATTGGTTCAGGTAAAGCGAAAGTAACAGCAAAATACGGCAGCAGGTCCGTAACTGTGGCTATCGATGTAGATACACTGAAATATCTGCAAACGGATAAAGTAACCCTGACCATGAAACCAGGGGATAAGGTTACCGTAGTAGCAACTGCAACGTATGCGGATGGCAGTGAAGCGAATGTCTCCAAACCGGCACTCTGGAAGTCCTCACGTATTGCAACAGCATCGGTGAAGGATGGCATCATCCAGGCTAACGGTAAAGGTAAAGCGACCATTACGGTGAGTTATGCTGGTGTGAAAACAAAAGTGACCATCGTTGTTGAAGCGAAATAAAACTTAAAACTTAAAACTTGCCTTGAAGGTGAGATGTAAACGGGAAAACGGTGATGCCAGCTTGGATGCTGACACCACCGTTTTTTTGGTATAAACAATTATATTTTCTCCATCAACG
>Ga0209463_1000561_pt1 | contig 27630 bp, 33 predicted proteins | sample AgamicMgSfrz_FD_187169 | JGI IMG/M metagenome (GOLD analysis project Ga0209463, IMG submission 187169) | Agave microbial communities from Guanajuato, Mexico - Mg.Sf.rz (SPAdes) (version 2) | ecosystem: Host-associated > Plants > Phyllosphere > Phylloplane/Leaf | place: Guanajuato, Mexico... | reverse complement strand
CAGCCAATTATGTTCTTGTTGTGGATATCAAAATAAAGACGTTAAAAATCTAAACCTACGTGAATGGGACTGTCCTTCTTGTCGTACACACCATGATAGGGATATTAACGCAAGTATCAATCTAAAGAATGAAGCGATAAGGCTTCTAACCGCAAGGACTGCGGGGTTAGCCTAATCAATTAGAGTTCGATAGAACTCTTTACTTAGGAATCCCTCACTTCTAAACGAAGTGAAAGTGGGGGTAGTTCAAACAGGAACAAGAAGGTATGGATAAAACATCAATTAACAACATCATTGACATGCTAGTTGAACATTATGTAAATTCTCAACTAGTCAAACCGACATTCTAAAGCATATAAAGACATGTATAAGCGTCTCTATGAGACATTAGAAAATAAATAAAGAAAAAGAAGTATCCCTGTTTTTCATTAAGGATACTTCTTTTTATGTTCTCTCTTATTAAAACCGCCATCGTTAGCGGAAGGCATTTTAAAATTCTATGTGCCGATTTTTCCTTTTACCTTTTGGATAAACCACCATATTAAAGCTACAAGTAGGAGAAGGAGCGGTATTCCCTGAATAAAGAAAAATCCTCCCCAAAAATCAAGTACAGTACTATATGGAGAGTCTGTTGCCATCACACCTATAAATAAAGCTACTGGAATTGTGCATAGATTTGCCCCTAAACTGACCATTATGAATGTTAGATTTTTATCCTTAGTTTTTGGTGAATCAGAATTGAAGAATGAGAATACAGCAATGCCGCTTATAAAATACAGTATTACATAAAACTGATTAAGATATCCCATAATATTCCCCCATTATCCTAATTGTATCATTAATAAGTTCGATTTTTTGTAACTTTAGATGTATAGGATATTCATATAAAGTTAACATAACACAACATTATTGATAGTAAGAAAAAAGCGGATCCCTCCTCTCATAAGGAATCCACTCTTATTTATCTTCTATGGTAGCCATTGCCAAAATAAATATAAATCATGCCAATAGGCGCAACGAATGGACCAAATCCATATAAAACAAGCACTTTGAATATTTTCCAAATTAACATAAAAGGTAATGGCAGAATAAGAATATTGCCACTCGTTATAGTAGTAATAAGATCATCCCATACAATCGTTGCAAAAGGGAATAAAACACAAGCTAATAAACAATATAAAATTGCACCGATTGATGGAGTAGTCCTACTAGATACTTCCGCAATAACATTAACATCCGCACCACTATACCTCGTTACTTCCATGTAAATAAACAAAGCAGTTATAGAAATTGAAATAAAATATGATTTCACAAGATATTGAGTATTTACACCAAGTATTACTTTCTTAAAAAGTCCTAAAACTTTAGACAAAATAAGCGCTCCTTTCTTTACTTTAATTTATCAACTTAACTATATTAATATATAAAATAATAAATATAAAGACTTTTTCTTTTTTTCTTCAAAATTACTTCTATAGAAAATATTAGTAAGTAGAGAAGCGTGCCTTTCTTACTTTTCTACTTACTTAGAGATTTTTCATTACCAGATCTTCCACCACGGCGTTCTCTTCTCTTTCGCCGCAGCAACGTCATCCCGATATTCCTGCATCTCACGTAGTGTTTTTCATAAGCGTCTCATCCCGTACTTCCAATGGTTTCTCCACTAGCTCATTTACACGATTATCAGCATAGGAAATATTTTTAAACATCATGTAATACAAATTCCAATTGCCGACTCTGTGTTTTAAATCCAAGTTTTTCATAGAATTGTATAGCTTTTTTGTTAAATTCTAAAACATTTAATTCTACACTTGTTGCTTGTATTTCTTTAGCATACTCAAATGCTTTTTGTACTAATATTTTTCCTATTCCTGTTCCTTGACATATTTCGCTTACACCAATATTGCGGATAAAGAGTACTTTTCGCTCAACTAACTTTGGATTTTCGGATGGTTCTTTAATATCTAAAATTATGTAAGCAAGAATCGCTTTATTATTGTCCTCTACTACAAATATCTCTATGGTTTTATTATTAAGCCACTCTTCATATGCATTGTGATCCAAAGAAGCTGAAGTATCAGAGTAAATATCTGGCCTTCCCTCTATATGCAACTGTTGAACTTGCTTATTTATATTTGATATATCCGAAAAATCTTCTGGGGCAGCTAGTCTTACTGTGAAAGGCAAAACTTCGTTAGACATAAGTACATTCCTCCTAATGTTTTATTTAAATTGGGTTTAACAAAGCGCATCATTATCCGTAGCAAAGACAAAGAGGAACCTTACTCCCACAAGGGAACCTACTTGTTCTCACCAGAACTTCCACCACGGCTTTTTCTTCTCTTTCGCTGCAGCAACCTCATCTCGAAATTCCTGCATTATTCTCTTCGTTTCCTGCATCTCACGAAACGTATCATCTCGCGCTTCCAATCGTTGTTCCACTCGTTCATTATGCGCTTCTACGCTCGCTTTGCTTTCCTCATTGCTTTGCCTGCTCGCTTAATCGCCTCTCCATTGCTAACATACTCTGATTCATTTCTTGCGCCATAACGCTGTACTGTTCCTGTAATTGTTGTTTAATGTGAAATGGCACTAAGTCCGTTTCCTCAGTCTCTTCTTTAATTAGATCTGGATTAACTTTCTCTATTTGCTGCGCAATCATCTTCGCTGCCTTTTCTAGCGTCATACCGTCATGCTTACTCAGTTCAATTAATTTCTCGATCACCATAATGTCATTGTCTGTGTATTGGCGTCTGCTACGGTTATCTTTCTTTACGATGAATTTCTCTCGTTGTAATACTTCCATGTACTTTCTAAGGGTGCTATCGGAAATTCCTAATTGCTTGTATACTTCACTCGCAGAATAAACAATTTCGTCCGTCATAACGTCACAACACCTCCTAATGAGAGTATTCCATAGCATTTTTTTAATTCCTGCAAATAAAAAAAACGACTCAGAAGAGTCAGTCTTTAATCGTTTTTTACTTGGCATTATCTCGTAGGGTTCTGTTTGATATTGGAATAGCTCTATATAAAAATGCTGCTAATTGTTCACGCGTTACTGTACCGTTTGGATTAAAATTATTATTCCCTACAACACTAGTAAAAGCGTTACTATATAATATTTGTACAGCTTCATTTGCCCAGTGTCCTTGCATATCATCAAATTGGTGATCAAATTTCTTGCTTAACCAAAAGGCGTTTTTGAAAGTTTGAGCAAGCTCTGCTCGAGTTACGATTCGTTTTGGTTTAGAAAGATGATCAGCTGAGTAATGGAAAGGTCCCTCATTATATCCTGCTGCAATTTCTTTTTTAAACATAGAATCATTTATATCATCGAAAGGAATCGGTCTTGGCATAGTATAATTCAAATTTTTAACCGTTCTATATGGCGTATCACCAACATTTTAACGAAAATATACGCTAAGCAAAATTCAACATGAAAAAACGTTGATTTTACTACTCTAAGAGAATCATCTGATCTCAAAAACGTATGTATTTGAGACAAGTGCGTTCCAATGTAAAAGGTGCTGAAAAGAGCCTAAATAGTGTCTCAAAACTCATCCTTAAATCAAAAACTTAATTCAAATCGTGTTATTGAGTTTTGAGAATCCCTTAGCGTATAAAAAAGTTAAAATGTGCGTGCTACCCCTTTTAGATGTTCCCCCAATTCTAAAAGGACAAATATCCATAATGTTTCCAAATAGATATAATACATCAAATAAATATCAAATTTATGTTAGGAAGAACGAACTTGAATGGATATTTTTATAGACCGAGTCCTATGTTAATCACCATACCTAAACCTTGGATACCTGAAGTACCGTCGTGGTGGTGGCATATTCCACAACCAGATCCACCACTAGATCTATATCTTCATCCTTATAGTTTACCGACACAACATTTTCAATCATATCAACAGTATCACCAATATCAACATCATCTAACGAACAAATTAAAGAGCACCTGAGCAAGTTACAAACAAAGGTTGAGTCTTTGGAGACTGTAAAAGACGTTCAAGATAAAATAATCGCAACGAAAGATAGTCAAATAGCTTTTTTAAACGGACAAATAGCAAACATTTCTACATGGGTTTCTATAGCAGCTGCGGTTGCTGGCCTTTTCGCATCTTTAGCCTTCGGTTATGTAACATATTTAAATAAAAAAGCTAATAAAACTATCGAAGCAGGAAAGGAAAGAGATAGAATAGCCGAAGAAAAAATTAAGCAAGCTGAAATATTAATTGAAAAATCTCAGTCTACAGCAGCCCTAGCACAGACCAAAATTGATGAACTCAAAGGCAAGCAAGAAGAACTAAATGATTTATTAACCTCAACAATAATCAATCAGCAAGTTGATCTATTATTTAAAAATATTAAATTTAAAATAGAGTATATGGATGAGTCTAAAGAATATATATTAAATCAAATACAATATAATGGATTTAAACTTTCTGATGATGATTTAGAAGATTTCCGTTTTTTAGCAGACGGATTTGCTGATGTATCAAAAGAGTATATCGAACTTTCAATAGACTTTAATAATGACATTATACAAGGGAACGAAATATTCACTCATGAAAGAAAGAAAATTGAAGATTTAGATGCACATTGTAATAAACTAATTGATGATTTTATTAAATTCACTGAGGAATTCAAACGTAGATATCTATAATACAATATAGATTTAATCAACATTTCTCAATGTATGAAACAACTAAACATGGTAAGATAATATTTGGATTGGCGTCCAATACATATTATTAAAATTAAGATGGTTCAAGTCGGAGGAAGGCACCTTAGGGTGTCTTTTCTTTATGCATAAAAAAGCCTTATCTTCCTATAAAAAGATAAGACCTTTATATACTACCTATTATCCGATCCATCAGTTTCATAACACATTTAGCTTCTCCAAAAAGACCACCAGTGTCCTATTCTCCACCATAATACGCATACTTCCCAGGTGAACCATTATCTCGTATACTTGGATATAATTTTAGTTTATATTCATAAACCTAAACCATAAAAATATAACCAGATTACCATGATTAGAATTCCCATAACAGTAACTAATAGGAGTTTACCATCCGCACCTGTAATAACTTCTTTTAGATTTTCTTTTGCTTGTTGTTTCTTTTCTCCACTTGAAAAGAGATAAATAATGAAATAAGTAACCACTAAGAAGAATGAGAATATTATATCTATCATTACTTATGTACCTCCTAATATATATGTACCTTTAATTAACCAATAATTTCCTTATATATTATATCAGCTAGGGGACATGGAAGTATAACAAATTATTTGTATAACTTATTTTAATAATAGATATCACATTACTATAGGATGGCTCATATCAAAAAAGACACCTAATAATTCCTTAGCGTACGAAATTCGCGTTTTGTTGGCAGGAGTCCTAGATGTTCCCCCAATTCTAAAGGGACAATTATCCATAATGTTCCCAATTAGATATAATACATCAAATAAATATCAAATGTATGTTAGGAGGAACGAACTTGAACGAGTATTTTTATAGTCCGAGACCAGTTTACTATCATGCTCCAACTCAGGGTTACTATGTGGATCCGCCTGCTATACCTCCACGTCCTCAGGGATGGCCCCCCTCTGCACCTTGGCCACCTTACATTATATATGCTACGCCATCACAAGATTGGCAATTATATCAACAGCATCTGCAATATCAACAGCAACCATATAGATGACTATTTTTTACTAATAGATAAAAAGGAGAGACTGGTACTCTCTTTTTTTATTCCCCTTCGACATAATATGACAATATACAGATTAATAGTTTGTTATTATAATTCAGGCAATCTTATATTCTAGATACTGGAGGACACATATTATGAACAATAAACTATTAACTGCACTCACAAGTTGCGTTTTAATTATGGGATTAGCAGCATGCTCAACTAACAAAGCAGCAAGTACTTCTAATGACTCTAAAGTTGAAGAAAAATCACAAAAAGAAGCTGATAAGGATCAGAAAGCTGAAGAAAAGGCTAAACAAGAAGAACAGCAACGTCAAGAAGCTGAGGCACAACGACAGGCTGAAGAAGAAAAAGCAAAGCAAGAAGAGCAGCAACGACAAGAGGCCGAAGCACAACGGCAAGCTGAAGAAAAAGCGAAACAAGAAGAGCAGCAACGTCAAGAGGCCGAAACGCAACGAAAAGCTGAAGAAAAAGCAAAGAAAGAACAACAACGTCAAAAACAGGAACAAGTCGAGAAACAGCAAGAAGTACAAGTGCAAAAACAAAGAGAAGTAAATCAAAAGAAAACAGAGAAAGAAGCACGTGAGGAACAAGAAAGTTTAGATTATGCAAAAAGGAGAGCTCAATCATTTGAGGATAAAGAACGAGAAAAAATGAGTTGTGATGAAGCGAAAAATGTTCTTCAACAATTAAAAAATGGCGAACAGAATCCAGCAACAAAAGAGCATGTTATTAAGTATCAAGAAAAAGTAAATATGTGTAGCAAGTAACAAAACAACTTAACATGGTAAAATAATATTTAGATTGACGTCCAATACATATTATTAAAATTAAGATGGTTCAAGTCGGGGGAAGGCACCTTATGGTGTCTTTCTCCGACTTGAAATTGTTTTATTTATAAAGTGTTCGAATCCAAAAAATAAATAGAATAGAACTTAATATAATAATCCTAATAAATCGATAATCTTAATAACTTTCTTATTTTCTACTCTACAACAAAGCCTTGTGCCCTTGCGCTCACTAATTACTATATTACCTTTAGTTAGTTTGCGTACATGCTGTAAAGTCATAGGTTCTGAAATATGCGTCGCAGCACTCAACTGAGAAACTGTCAAGGTCCCACTTACAATCAATTCACGTACAATTAATAAACGACTTAAACTGCCTAATAATTCTAAGATTTCAGCACCACTTTCATAATTAATAGGATCCATATTGAAATCGCCAGACATACTATTCATCTCCCTAATACCAATACAAATATTAAATAGCTTAACATAAAAACAGAAAATATTCTCCTAATATTTTCTATAAAAACGCAAAAAATTCAAGTCGGAGGAAGGTACCTTAGGGTGTCTTTTCTTTATTTTTCAATATAAGAACTTTAAAGATATGCTATTATTTAAATACAAATTCCCTTTTGTGCACTGAGATAGTAATACCCAATAAAAAAGTCCACCTATTTCCGTAGGTGGGCCTTGTCTTTATTACACAATACTAAATTATACTCGTATTTTTTCATCAACTTTATGCAATTATACATATACGCGAAAATTACACCAAATAAATATTACATGTAGTAAAATATAAGTTGTGGATACATTCTATAAAGCAGATTCTTTTGAAAGGCGTAACATATCGATGATTATAGAAGGTGTGGCGTCACTCTAATACTGATCTCAAATCTCTTGTACTTTGTGAACTAACAATCTGCTGTATATAGACGATTCTGTTTTATAGGATGTGTTTACACGTATAACAAAGGGGTAATACGGATAGATTTATACTAAATGAACGTGGTTCAAGTCGGAGGAAGGCACCTTAGGGTGTCTTTTCTTTGTACATAAAAAACTCACCATCCTACAGAAATGGCGAGATCCTTGTATATTATTTAATATCTTGTTTTCTCTAATACTTTTCTTCTTAGTTAAAAATTTATTTGCGTCATCAATAAATAACCAAAAACTATTATAGAAATCACCAGTCCCACAGCAGCACCAAATAATCCTTGTCCTTCATTACTAGCCCAAAATTCTTTTAGATCTGCTTTTGTTTGTTTCCTATTTTCGCCTGTTGAAAATAGATAACGAATGAAATATGTAACAAGTAAAAAGAATGACAAGATTATCTCTATCATTACTTATGTCCCCTCTCAAATATATATGCACTATTAATTAACCAATAATTTCCTTATACATTATATCAGCTAGGGTACACGGAAGTATAACAAATTATTTTTATAATTTAATTTATTAATCGAAACGGCATTAATACAGGATAGTTCAAGTCGGAGGAAGGCACCTTAGAGTCCTTTCTCTTGTTTCTCAATATAAGTATTTTAAATGCATGCTATAATTTTAATAGAAATTCCCTTTTATGCAATAAGATAGAAATCACCAACCAACAACCCACTGTTATGGAAATTCAGTGGGCTTTTCTTTTGTACATTAAAAAACCTCACCATCTTATCAAAATGGCGAGGTTTTTATGTATGTTATTTAATCTGCAAATTATTTCTTTAAATTCTCTGTATGCTTACATGTTGGGAATTCACAACATCCTAAAAAGGGACCGTTTTTTCCATTTCTAACTACTAATTGGCGTATCACCAACATTTTAACGAAAATATACGCTAAGCAAAATTCAACATGAAAAAACGTTGATTTTACTACTCTAAGAGAATCATCTGATCTCAAAAACGTATGTATTTGAGACAAGTGCATTCCAATGTAAAAGGTGCTGAAAAGAGCCTAAATAGCGTCTCAAAACTCATCCTTAAATCAAAAACTCAATTCAAATCGTGTTATTGAGTTTTGAGAATCCCTTAGCGTATAAAAAAGTTAAAATGTGCGTGCTACCCCAAGCTAGCTTGATGGGCATGGGGCCCGCCAACATAACGTGAATTTCGTACGTTAAGGAATTATTACATGTCTTTTTTTGATATGAACCATCATATAGTAATGCGATATATATATCAATAAAATATATTATAAAAATAATTTATTATATTTCTATGTATCCTAGCTGATATAATGTATAAGGCAATTATTAGTTAGTTAATTAATAGTACACATATAGTAGGGGGACATAACTAATGATAGATATAATCACTTCATTCTTTTTACTAGTTATATATTCTATTCGTTATCTATTTTCAACAGGCGAAAATAGGAAACAAACAAAAGCAGATTTAAAAGAATTTTGTGCAGGTACTGATGGACAAATGTTATTGGGTGCTGCTATAGCACTTGTAATTATAGTAATAATTTTTGTGCTGTATTTTAAAAATATGTAAATTTTAATCGCATTATTTTTAAGTTTCTTTTCATTTAAGTTATACTAAACTACAAAGGAACAATTCTCATTTAGGCCATCAAACATTATGCTAACAAAACACACACCAAAAAAACCAATTCCCGTGTAATGGAATTGGTTTTTTTGGTGTGCAATTCAGTCAATACAGCAACTTGAACCCACATTTTCAAATGTAGTCTTATTAATCTTACCATAATTTTAAGATTCTTAAACAAAAAACCTAAATCTCTAGTAAGTTGCGCGAATCCACTGCTTTTTCATCAAGAAATCTGGAGTATAACAACAATTAAGTTCATACTAGCATGAACAACAAATGATACTAGTAACCTATTGGTACGCATATATACTACAGCCAGTATAATCCCAATTAAAAAATACCCAAATATAATTGGAAAATCAAAATGAATAATAGAAAAGAACAATGAGCTTATTATTATGCTCCAAGTTTTCTTAAACTTAGACATTAAAATGTTTATGGCCGCATAACGAAAAACAAACTCTTCTACTAACGGTGCAAGAAGAACAATTGAAATAAGTGCCATAGGAGATATTGCTGCATCAGCGACTATACTAGATGTATTTGCTGATTGCGTAGTTAGCTGGAATATACTCTTATCTAAAAGACTGCCAACCATCTGCCCAAGAAATACTAATATGATCCCAACTAAAATCCATACAAACGTTCTCCTAGATAATGTAATCGATAACTTTGTATCTTTCATTAACTCTTTTCTATATATAAGAAAAAAGATTATCAACGTAAGTGAAAACCCAATTAGTTCCCAATGCACGAGAAGTTGCTGGATTGCTTGCTGTTGGTTTCCCTGAATATCATACCAGCCCGTCTTCGCTAGCAATTGTACACCTATAATTCCAACAAATTGAGTCATTATAAAATATATAAGTATGATATAACCTGATTTATGTATATTACTATTATTCATGTTTATGTATTTACCCTCCACTTTTTGTTATTTAATTAACGATTTTGTTAAATTTTGATCTATCCATTTTCTCTACGTCTTTCCGCTAAACACATTTTTCCAGAAAAACTCATATTGTTGAACAGGGTTATCGAATCTCAACTTGAAAATTTTCACTTTTAATGATGTAACCACCTATAATGGAAATATACTTTTTCAAAAGGAGGAATCTAATGCATATATCAAACAGGTTTGGCTTATTTAGCTGGATTGCAACTTGCCTATACTTTTTAATTGAACCTTTCTTTATTTTCACTTCTACAGCACCTTATAACTATTTGCGTCACGCAATGAGTGATCTAGGTGTAACAACCTGTGGAGAATTCACCTACGAAATAGCTCCGTATGAAATATGCTCCCCTAATCATTTTTGGATGAATTTACTCTTTGTTATTAATGGAATAACATTTTGTATTGGAGTACTATATATTTCACAACATCTAGAAAAAACAAGAATTAATAAAATAGCAACACTTTTTATACTTATAATAGGAATCTCCACTATAGTTTCAGGATTAATTCCTGCAGATGTAAACCTAATTGGACATTCTATTCTAGTTTGGATAGGTATGCTTACTGTATTTCCAGGACTATTTATTTTTGCTAAGAATCTTAAAAAAGCTAGAAAATGGACATATTTCTGTTTACTAAGCTTAATAGTAATAACAATCCTTATCTCACTTGTTTTTCTTTTTCCCTTACCTGCAGGTCTACTACAAAGACTGTTTTACTTGGTTCTTTTCGTTTGGGGAACTGTATCAACCTACAAATTAATAAAATAAAAATTTGTTCATTTTTTTGATACATTTATGAAACATTTATATGTTATCTTCAATACGTTCTTTTCTCTTTATAATACCGTGTGAGATATACTCAGACCTGAAGCCCTAGACCCCCTAACTCTAGGGCTTCTCTATTTAAATAAGAATTTTGTTTAGTTCTATAACATCTCATTTATGTAATATCTCCATTTTTTAACAACAGAACATTTAGTAATGTTAAAATATATAAGTAATTCATTTTATTACCAGGAGGAATCCCTATGTCTATGGGAACCTGGGTCGCAATTTTTTTTGCTATATTTTGTGGAGTTATTTCTTCTAATAGCAAGTTGAAAAAACTCCCATATTAAAAATGGATAAACATTTCAGCTACTAATCTCTCCCAAATAACTATTTTGCTTAGTTTTCTAACAATCTAATATGTTGTAAAAACTTAACTGCAAAGTACCCTCTAAACTCTTCTAGAAAAACCACTTGCGTGCCACTACCTTTTTAATGTTATATATTAATTTAACAATTATAATTCCATAGATATGTATCAAACCTCATGCAACCTTCAAATGCTTTAATCCCATTTCAAGCGCACCAGTTCCACCAAATCCCGGATTAAATAATAGTGGGACATCATACTTCTTTGCGTACTCTTTTGCTACATCAATAGATACATTGCCACATGCACCTTTTTGAATGACAATAACATCGCATTTTTTTATAACACTACGAAACGTTTTCTTTACGCCTCCGTGATTTTTCCCATCATGGAAAATAACCTGGCAGTCTCTTTTTTTGGCCAACTTCTCTAACGTTCTTCCATTTGATCCACCTAAAACTAGAATTGTACTCATTCCCATTCATTCTCCTTATCTTTCTTCTTTATATATGTACTTGGTGATGTTAATAACACAAGTGTACAAGCAACAATATTCATCAAAACAAAACAAACTATTATTAAAATAATAATAATCGGTGACAACAAGATGAGAATAAAGCCACTTACTACCAAGCAGATAAAAATAAAGCCATTGCTCATGTCTCTGTAACCATCTAGTCCTTGTACAATATTCAAACTATGCATCCATACTGTGATACTATCCCAATTTTCTATTAACAGATAGCCACCACCCAACAGAAAAGCCCAGCCAAGCAACGTTCCTAATAATCCAGAATTTCGTCCTATATAATACCCCGAAACATAATTCGCAGCTGTTCCAATTAACATTCTCATTTGTATTCCTCCATATCCATCTCATTTTAGCGTTATATGCAAATTTCATTTAACCATGGGTTTATTATATATGAAAATTATGAATATTAAATAAATAATTTTAGGTACTCTTTATTTTTTTATAAAAGGGTTGTGTTTTTTCTTCCACAACCCTCATTTCCTTCTTAATCCACAGGTACTTCTTCTTGTCCATGTGGAATTTGTGCAATTGGTGTTACAATTTGTGCATATTTGTTTACCTGCACTTTAAATTGTCGTGGTTCTAAGAAGTTTACCTGTTGAATTAAAACTTCAATATGAAACGTATCTACTTTTTTGCCACGGTCAATTTTGGTAATTCGCGCATTGTAAAACTTATCCCCATTTAGGAAATATCGTTGTACAGCTTCTGTCGCAAGCATACGCTCATTACTTGTCATCTTCATTGGCTCAATACCAAATCCAGCCTTTGTAAACAAATACGGGACATCATAACTACTATTAGAAATTTTTCGTAGTAAATCCTCTACAGTTTTTGTCTTTGCGATATATTCTTCCTCTTTTGTATCAAATCCCTTTGGCTTATCACCAAGCATCTCGATTTCATCTTGATTTACCTGCTCTTCCTCTTGTACTTGAGATTTCATCATGTAACGATGAATAGTATTATAAGTAGCAACGCCTACTACTAACACTATAATTCCCAATATAACTAAGTACTTACGAGGCAGATTCGCTAACACATTCATGACTTTCTTCATTTCTTCACATCCTAAATCAGTCTATAACATTACGGATTTGCGTCATATGTTGTCCTCTTGCCGTATAGTTTAGACCTGTAATTTGTACACCTTTATTATCACCAATATGAATCATTTTCTGATTTCCTAAATAAATAGATACATGGTTCGGATTTTCATAGAAAATTAAATCTCCTGGTTGTGCACGACCGATATCTGGCACCTGTTTTCCTTGTCCAATTTGAGCACCTGTCCAATCTCCTAGCTGGACACCTATACTGGTTTTAAATACATATTGTGTGAATCCAGAACAATCTGCACTACCTGCAGCTGGATTTCTAGCACCGGATACATAGCTCACTTTCCCTTGCCCAAGCCATTTTTTTGCTTCTTCTAATACCTTTTGTCGTTTAGCGTTTGTCATTGTAGGAGCACCACCTGATGATAACCCTGGATCATCATTTTTCTTAAAGAATTTCATTGGATCCGTTGGCTGGTCATTAATACGAATTTGGAAATCTAAATGGACAGCGTATCCAAACATATTAAGAACACCACCAACATAGTTAGACCCCCCCATTTCTCCAATAATCTGTCCTTTTGTTACCATAGTTCCTGGTGCAACTAGGATTTTACTTAAATGTAAGTAACGGGATACAATGCCATTTCCATGGTCAACATAGACTCCTAAACCACCGTTGTTTACATTTCCTGTTTTATCCGTAACCATACCAGCTTCCATCGACCATACGGGGTCTCCTGGTTTTCCGGCGGTCATGGCCCCAATATCTACAGCATTATGCGGTTTGCTAGCATGAATTTCATCAAATGTACCTGTAATACGCCCGCTTTTCGTTGGCCATTTCCAACCTTTATCAGAAATCCATTCGCCAGATACATCCGCAACACAACCTAAATCTTTGTAATATTTTAAAACTTTGGAAACGTACGTATAATCCCCATAGCACGCATTAACCTTTGTCCTGAAATTATTCGGATCGGAGCAACCTGCTGGGTTTAAATGATTCTTACTTCTCGAGAACTCAATGGCTGTTTCCTCTGAATAGCCACCCTTTGCTAATGCATAGCTAATGAATCCTGATCCAAAATTATAAGATTGTAAGGCTAGGGCTATATCTCCATTCGCCTTTGCTAACACATCTTTAAATTCTTGTACGCCTGCTTCAATAGAAATGTTGGGATCTTTAATACATCCAACACGTGCATTCCCTTTTACACCTATACAAGATGAGCTCATGTCTCCATAATGCCCCTCTGAAGCCTGCATTGGATCATTTCCCTCTCCTTGTGATTCCTGCATCATTTGGGCAGCCAAAATACCAACATATTGAGCAACACCATGTTTTTCTGCCATTTCTTTAATTTTAGGAAGGTATCCTGTAACTTTTGCATTAAGGTTAACAGGCTCTCCGCCAGGACTCACATTACCTACACACATACCACCAATAAATCCACCAGTAGTAGGAGCAAGATGTCCATATAGTCCTTCTAACATCCCTGCGGCTAATATCTCACGAGCACGATCTTTTTGACTCCCACTAAATTTTGCAAGTTCCATCGCTTTTTCTAAACCGTGAGAAGATACTGTTACCTTTTTACTTCCGCTTGCATTAATTTCATCTATTTTTTTCTTAAAATCTGTATCTCCCAATATCTTTTTTACATCTGGTCCGGAATAACTTTCAGATTTGGTTTTTTGCATCTCCTTTTTCTTTTTTTCACAAGGACCATTCGGTCCTGCCTCACATACCTCTTTTTCCGTATATTCTTCATATTGGATATCCAAGAAATATGATATAGCATCATGAGGATCTTTGCCAGTCAAATCATTATCATATCGCGCCATGTCAAAAGCGACAACCTCTTTCCAGTCCACGTTTAGCGCCATTGAAATTTCCATATACTTTTTCACTTGTTCCTCTGTTTTACTTTCATCATCGGTAAATGGTACAAAAGATGCTAAAATAACACACACCGTAATAATAAGAGCCATAATACAAGCAACAGGTAATCCTACGGCTCCCACAATAGCTCCTACAATTTTCACTACACCAGCTTTCAGCAGTTTGGCAGCAGCTTTCGCTGCCGCCCTTCCTGCTTTTCCTGCTAGTTTTGCCATTTTCCCGCGCGCTTGCATCCCTTTTTTCTTAATAAAATGAGAAGTTACATCTTTTAGAGGATTACTTTTTTTCTGTTCATTTGGATCGTTAGGATTTTGACTCATAGACTTATCACACCATATTTTCCATTTTGAGAATTTCTTCCTCTTCGCTGTGCCAAGCGAGGATTTGGGGCAAATGGAATCAGATTTTGTGGGTCATGTTCTGATAAATTCAGATGCGTCTCTGTACGAACGACTTCGTCCTGTGTATGTGTGACTAAAATTTCTTCTCTTGGTTTAATACTGCTATCCTTTACTTCACAACTTCTTTCAATTCTTTGATTTGTTTGTAGACGTGTATCTCCTTTTCCAAATGGTGAAATACGTGAAACCGTACCATCTATTGTAGTAGCAACCATATAACTACGATCTCTTTCTACCACCATTTGCACATTCTGGTATCCCCCTTGGTCTAAATCAGACATATAGAAGTGACCATTGTCTACCTTATGATTTACTGTAAGTGGTGGTTCACTAAATACTGGTTTCTGTTGTAATGACCTTTGATTTTGGTTTCCTACTAATTGATTTGGGTTAATGTTAATAGCACGGTTGATACTAATTTTTCCACCACTAGAATCTTGAATATACGCTGGTGTCGATTTCATACCATTACGGTACTGCGTTAATTGTCCGTTCGAAATATTTAAATCTTGATATGCGACTTGTCCGGAACGAATACTACTATCTCCACTAGCGTAACGAGATACAACTTGCGTCACACCACTAGAATCTTTTGCTTCAATCCATGATTTATTATTTGTCGTCACAAGACGTACTGCACCTTGAACAACCGATTGTTTTCCAGTAGCATCCGTTGTTGTTGGTACCATTCTCTGAATCTCTTGAATTTCTTTTGCCCCTGTTTGAACAGCTTTGTTATAAGGATTATGCTTACTTACCATACGTGCAGTCGCTTGATAAGCACCTGCACCACCAATCACACCAGCTGCATAACTTAATCCTTTTGTCACATTGTAATGACGTTCTGCTGCATTCCCACCTAATGATGTATTAACTGCAGCAGTAGTCCCACTTATCACTCTTTGTACTGCATTTCCTCCGGATTGTTGTACAGCACTCGCGGCACTAAAGTATGCATTTGATACCGTATCAATGCGATCCGCAAGCATAAGGTGTTTCGCACCTTCCATTACACTCATGCCAAGTTTTGTACTTTGCTGTGTCATACGTCCCACTGCAGAAGTTGGGATAGACATTTTACCAGCACTTTGTGCAATATTCGCTACACTTGTTGATGCATCTGCATAAGAACGTTCAATTTCCGCAACGGAAAGACCTCCTGCACGTGCTATACTCGCTTGCGTTTGTGTCGCTGCATACACAGCTTTATTAATTGCGCCACCTGTCGCAACGCCATGTGAACGAACACCTTGAATCGAACTAGTAATTCCAGAACCTACTTGTTGGCTCACCGTTCCAAGACTTGCATGACTTTGTAAACCTTTCGTTAATTGCGAAGCAAAGGCATCTTTATTAATATACGATTGATTATGTAGACTCTTACCACTCGTATCTTTTGCCTGTACGGGCATCGCTCCCGCTTGTACTGCCGCTTGTTGTGCGACTGCTTTAAATTCATTTTCTTTTTCATTTAAGTGAGACTGCCAAGCTTGCTCTCTTTGTGGTTGAGACATAGTTGGAGACAACTTTTTCATAAAGCTTGCCTGTTGTTCTGCAGCATAGCCTTGTTTAAAGGATTCTGTAGAGGCTTGTACCAGGTTCCCAACATTACTTACTTGTTTTGCTTGCTGGCTTCTTGTTCCACTTGTCAAACCGTGCGTTTTCACACCGTTGACTGCCTTCTGAATGCCTGCTGCACTAGATACACCCATAGCATTTAAGCCAGGATTTTTTTGTAACTGCTGTGATAAATGAGAAGCGAAAGCTTCTTTATTAGCATAGTTTGTACCGTCTTTTCGCTCTACAATACCAGCTGATTTCGCAGCTTTTTGTGCATAATTTTGAAAACCTTGTACTTTTTGATCTAAATGTTTATTCCATGCTGCTTCTTTTTCTTGTTGCGGCATATCTGCAGGGAATTGTTTCATGAATCCAGCCTTATGGTCTACACTATACGCTTTCTTAAATGTAGCAGTAGAAGCACCCACAAGAGAACCGACTTGTCCCATATTTTGATGGCCACTTTCTAACGTTTCTCCTTTTACATCCTCGACTGCTTTTCCGACTTTTCCTAATGCTAGTCGAGAAGCAAACGCATCTTTATTCACATAGGATTTATCAAACAGATTATTTCCTTGCTTATCCTTCGCATCAACTGGCATAGCTCCCGCTTTTGTTGCCGCCTGTTCTGCGTGGTTTCTAAATCCTTGTACTTTTGTGTTCAGATGGTCGTTCCAGTGTTTCTCTTTCTCTTCTGCTGACATATTTTCTGGTAACTGATTCATAAACGTATCTTTATGGTCTGCCTCATACCCCTTTTGGAATGCATTCGTTGCAGCGTTAACTAAATCTCTAGCATTTCCATATGGTGTAGCGGTTTTCTTCATATTTTGTAAATCTTGTTTCCGCTGATTTGAGAAACGAGACATTTGATCATTGTTTGTTTTCGCTACTTTTTTAGCAATCTCTGCATCGGAAGCACCAGGGAATGCTTGTTTTAAACGACTTGCAACTGCAGAATCAGGATTATCTGCTTTCCAATTTTCAAAGTCTTTTGTAGCTAAATCCTGTGCGATGTCTTCATCGGTTAGTTCCGGATAAGATTCGCCATTTAGATTTGAATACGTGTCCGCACCCTTCTTTACACTGGAACCAATATGTTTTCCTAAAGCTACAGCTCCTTCGCCGACTGCAGCAACACTTCTACCAGCCACTGCACCAGGAGCACTACCTAATGCACTTCCAACTTGCGATCCTGCTACCATCGCTCCTGGTCCAAGACCAGCTCCCGTTGCCATACCTGCAAGTCCTGTCGCTGCTTTACCAATTGAACTTCCAATTTGACCAGCTTTTAACATACGAGCTGCACGAGATGTTGTACCAACATCTGTCCCTAAATTCGCTCCTAATGTATTTTTCGGGTTATCCGCATCTTCTTTATTATCTTTCTCTCCGTCTTTCTTTTCTTTCCCTTTATCTTTTGCGCTGCGGTAGTCATCACGAACACCTTTAACTAACCCAGCCACACTTGCTAAAGCACCCATACCCATCATCGTACCCGCTCTATGAATACCAGCGGATGCATTGGTGCTAAGGCCAATAAAGCTTTTCACAATTTCACCAACTGGGATAAACATGGCAAGTAATACTAATTTTATAATAGGATTTTTTGCGTCCCCAATAAGTGTAATGACTAACCATAAGGTAATTGCGTGAATCGCTTGAATTAATACTGCTCCCATAAACTCGCGAATCCAATATAACGTCTGTTGTTTCTTTTGGGGAAATAACCACATTCCTACCATTACAGGACCTAATAACATTAATACGTATAGTGTCACAGCACGCATTAAATAATAAAAATTTGCCCAAATCATTAATCCAGCTTCAATAAATAGCCCGAATATGATAAACATATAGTCATTTTCATGACCTTTCATTGAAAGCTCTGTAATCGTCTTATTGTCAGACAGTCCAGACTTTAATAAAGGTATTTGTTGATTCGGGTTAAAATTCCCCTTATTTACTCCATTGATTGCCTCTTTAAATTCCAATGTAATCCAAGCATTTAGATCAAATATAAAATTATAAAAGAAGTCTAAGTGCCAGAGGCAAATTGAGATAATCATTAAGTCTTTCGCATACTCAATTAATGCCGTGCGATTATTTGGATTGATAGCTGTCGCTGAATATTTTGCTGCCGTAATTACTACACTGACAAGGACACAAAAAGCAACAAATTTAAACATGACAGGCATACCAGTGTCTAATACATTAGTAATCGTATTCTTTGAAAATAAAAAATCTAAATTTGAATTATCTTCACTAAAAACTAGGACTGGAATAGTATCCATAAATCCGTAAATTGGAGATAGAAAAGCCTTCACCATATGAATAATGAGTCCCCCGACCCAATCTATTATTTTTTCCAGCATAATTTCACCTTCCTTTTCAAGGGTACGCCATTATCCAGCGTACCCTTGTACTTTCTTCATATTATTTAAAAGCTCTTGTAGTACCGCTTCATTCGATTCAATAAACATCATTTCTTTGTCTGATGGATCAGTTTGAATCCAAACCGAACTATCTCCTACACGGAAGATTCCTTCTCCCTTTCCTGGGTTGTTTAGAATAATATCAAGCTCCCCAGCAGTTAAGTTAAAGTTCTCTTGGATTTTTTTCTTATCAATCTTATTTTGTTCTAAGAAGAAATACGAGAAAGTAGATTGCAAGATACCGCGGGCTTTTACATTTTCTAAAATACGAACAAAGTCCTGACTTGCCCAACACATACCGGCATTCCTTTTGCGTGAACGGCGAGCTACTTTTTCCAAGAAGTTAACCGTTTGTTCATAGTCGATAAACTGCCACATCTCATCCACATATAATACTTTTCGTTTGATAGCATGTTCTGGACTTTTAATCCAATGCTCCCAAATATAGTTCAGGATAACGTGGAAGGCGATTGGTTTTAAGAATCCTTCTTCTAAATGACTAATATTAAAGTTAACAACACGTGATTCATTTAATTGTGTTTCCACACCACGGCCAAAATGACTTTGTCCATCAAATAATGGTTTTGAACCATCACGTAAGAACGGACGAATCGCGGCAATTAACTCTTCTGCTTTTACATCGTCTCCATGATGTTCTACTATGACATCATAGATTTCTTTTAACTCTGGCTCTGGCTTTCTCACTTGAGACTGAATTAACTGTCCATCCACTTTCTTCACTTCATCTGTATATAAAGAGGAGGGATGTGAAGTAATACCATGTTTATCAAACACTTCACGGATTGCATCTTCTAGCATTGTACGTTGGAATACATTTAATCCTGGTTGATCAAAGTCTTGCCCGCGAATAATAATGTCAAAGAATCCTAGTATTTCATTGATTTTCTCTAAAATTGGTACAAATCTCACATACTTCATGCCATCACGCTCTACAAGTTCTTTCTTATCATATTGTTCAAGTGCTTCTAGCTCTTCATCTTTATCCGTAATCTGAAGTTCTGTTACAGCGATTGCACAAGGGTTGATAATGATATTACTTTCAGGTGAAATATTTAAATTAATACCACCTAGACGTTTTGTAATTTTTACGAATTCTCCTTCTGGATCGATAATCATTGCATGCGTATCTGCAAGTGACGTTTCACGAGCTAACTTCATTTTTAAAAGTAAACTTTTTCCGGAACCTGAGATCCCTGTTACACCAATGTTATAGTTTGGAGGACGATAATCTGCATTCCCGAATGAATTTAAAAATTCTACTTGCCCAGTAATTTTGTTCTTTCCTATTGGTATTCCACCGTTAAACCTTCCGGAACCTGACACAAAAGGTGCAAATGTACATAACGCACGTCTATCGATATTTCGATAGGTATCTTGCAGAGTATTTGGTGCCCCTAGTGGCATAGTAGCTTTCAAACCACTTTTCACACGGTTCCAAGTACTCGCTATCTTAAAGTGAGATGCTTGCATTTCATCTTCAATATACTCACATAAAACGTCCAATTCTTTCTTTGATTCGGCATACGCAACACCCATGGTACTCACCATATAGGAGTCGTTTTCATTGAACTGGATTTCATCCATTAAATTGTTTGTATCTTGAATTTTTGCATCTAAGTCTTTTTCTTGGTCAATATTTCCTCGTGTACGTTGGAAAGAAAGATTGGAACGTAACATCGTCAGCTGCATATCTAATGATCGCATTGCTTTAGCTTTTGGTTCTTTATGAATATCGATCATGACATCCACTTCTCCAGCCGAAGTTAACATGTTGAGCCAATTGGTTTGCATCATACGCGGGTACCCATCACGTGGAATATAAAACGGACGGAAGAACGTATTACTTCCTAGAGATTGTTTAATTACTCCATAATCTTCTGCATCAATTTTCATTCCTTCTGGAGCAATAACATCAAACACTGTTGTTTGATTATCTAATTGCGTCGGTACTTCCTCTTCTTCCGACTCTTCCTCCTCTAGCTCCAATTCATCCTTCTCTTCTGCTTCTATTTTTTTCTTTTCCTTTTTCTTTTCCTTTTTCTTTTTTCCGAATAACCTCATGTTTATGCCACCCCGTTATTTGATTTTTCTGCTTTTTCTTCTGCTAGCACTTTCTTCATTAACTCTAATTTTCTTTCATTTGTTTCCCCTGTTGAATATAGGGAGAAATTCTCGTTTTCAATTAGGTCCTGGAAACGAGCTTTTACAGCTTTACGACGGTTAAATGCTACGTATAAAAGTTCTATTAATTTATCTTTCGTTAACATTTCTACATTAATTTTTGCTTTCGATAGTAGATTTCGAGAAGCATTATAACGGCGATATAATTCGTTAAACGCCTTATCCACAATCTTTTCTTCTAACTCTTCCTCTGTATCAGCAGTAATCGTACTAATATCAACCTTGTATGGATAAATTAAATAACGTTTTTGTTCATATCGAGGTTGCGAACGTTGCCAGTACTCTAAGTTATCGATAACTTCTTGCCCATATAGAACTGTCTCCGGTGTAAGGTCCTTCGCACCTTTCATTGTTTCTGTCATTTTTCGTACAGGATCTGTTAAATCTACAAACTTACTTTGAATATATACTTTCGTATTAAACTCTAATGTGGTTAACCATGATTCAATTTTTATATCAATCGCTTCTTGTTCCATATTGGAAAGTAAGTAATAGTTAACTGGATGTGCTTCCGTAATCAGGACAAATGTGTCATCATGATACCGAATCATATGATTATCGATTTCCTTAATGTCTTCTACAAAAGCACGAAAGAAGTCAACATTATCCTCATCAATTTCCGATTCAGCAGGCGTATTTTTTTTATTTTTCTTTCCAGCTTTTTCAGTAGTGTGTTTCTCTACTCCACCTTGCTTTTTCCCTTTTTTCTTAGAACCAAACAGCGGTTTTCCATTCATTTTCCGATAAAAGAAAAATCCTACAATGGCTATCGCCGCAAAATATATCATTTCTAACATTTACAGATTCTCCTTTGCCCATGTAGTTGGCTCGTACCCTTTTCTCCACTTACCTTTTTCGGAGCGGCTACGCATTTTAATAAGTAAATACTTATCTAGATACATGTGTTGTTTTTCTTTATATATAAACGCAAACGCTATTACACTTACTACCGTTGGTAGTGCTAAAATTAAGCAAATAAAAAATGCTACCACCGCATCGATAGGTGCAAACAGCCGCCAAAAGAATGGTACATATAAATAAAGGGATGCCCCGCCACCTAATAGATAAATCAATTGGCGTTTGCTTAGCACACCTAACAGTGTTTTTTGTTCCGAAGTCATATCAACAGGAACGGTTACTTTTCTCATTCTGTTTCCTCCCTTGTATAAGAGAAGCTCTCCCCAAATAGAGGAGAGCTTGTACAAACTCTTATGTTTAGATTGTTGTAACCCAAGAAGCAATGTCATACGCCTTAATCATGACAAAGCCTCCAATTGCTGCACAAGCTAAACCAATCATAGCTTGCGTACGGTTTTCAGGGTTCTTCCCTTGGGCACCAGAAAGTTTAATACTTGCGAATACAACACAAGCAACTACCCAAATACCACCAAAACCAATCAAGGTTTTTACAAGTGTATTCATGCTATTTTGAACGGTTTGAGCATTCGCACCACTACCTTTTCCAATACCACTCGTAAAACTACTTTTGGCCAGTAGAAAATCTCCTACCGATGTTGTCATAAGTTTTGCAGACAACCAATTCAACATAATTCCTGCACCTCCGGGTGTTTTTGCTCGCAAAACGCAAAAAGACCCCAATACACGCACACGTCCCCTAAGGACATGGCGCATATTGAGGTCTTCTCTTATATGCGAACTGATTAATTTTTATTTTATTGTAAAATTACATTACCTTTATATTATAGCAATACGATTTTTAAAATACAAGCCCTTATTTACAACTAAAAAATATAATAGACTTTTTGTGTTCCGTTTTTATTTTATTTCTTTGTCCTCTTTGTTCGGCTCGTACCCTACCATTTGAATTTGAAAAATATCACTGTCCTTAAGACCTAGTACATTCATTTCTTCTTTCAATGAACGCCCTGCTTCTAATTTTATCGCTTTTGTACTTTTGCCTCTAAATGTATACATGTATACATAGTATTCTTCTTATTCTTTTGCAATAACATTACCTCTAACGTCTTTATAATGTAATAATACAACTCTTAAGTATGTAAAAATTACACACACTTAAGAGTTGTATTCAAAAAAAAATACTATAACATTTATTTTGAATGGAGGTATAAATTCAAACCAATACAATTATGTTTTTAGTAAATGGAGGTAATTTTTTGAAAAGAGAAAGTTTGAAAGTATTTACTAAAATTTCATTCTTAATAGCATTAGCTACAATGACAATTATACCAACATCCTTATGTATTTCAGCACTAACATCCAATGCGAATGTAGAATCAATATCAAAATTCTTTATATCAATTACATTTTCCGCTTCATTATTTGCAGTTCCTTTAAGCTTCATTTCAATGTTCAGCAAAGAAAAATTAGTCATAAGAATTTTTTCTTTATTAGTAAACTCATTTCCAATTGGGCTTTTCACTTATGCTTTCATTATCGAATTTATAGACAAATTCTTTCAAACTGCACCTTAAAAGAATTAAAAAAAGAGTATTAACTTTTAAATATCAGGAAAATGAAATAGAAAATATTTACCTGGAATGACAATTTTTTTTGGCTTATCTATTAGATTCGAAATGTATTAACAGCATGGATATTGAATTATTCTAAATCCTACTATGCAATATTTGTGTAGCTCTCTCAAATTCTTTGTCAATCTTGCGTCCCATACGTATCTTTGTTGCTCCTGATAAAATAAAATGACAGAAATTCATAGTAATTTTCATTACGGATTTCTGTCATTCCCTCTGTCTGCATATTTCCATATGGTTCTGTAAATCATTCATTACGATACACTGACACCTGTTAAAGAGAATAAATCCTCTTGTGATTGGAATGCACGTAAACTCTGAATAGGATCATCTGGATGTGCAGAAAAAAATAATGATACTTCATAACTGATTATTATAATTAAATCCCCCTAAATAAAAATTTTTGCCCAATGTGAAAATGGGTTTTCTCAATCGAACAAACTTGGAAACAACACAAAAAAGAATACATCAAGTCGATTAAAAATATGTATAGCAAAATAAGCTATATAAGCCCTTTCAGAATTGTAGCAAGACGCAATCCAGATTACGGCAACGTCTACGATAATTCCTATACACTTAATCAAAATTATGTATCCTAATAGCATTTATTTCTTTGCTTCCATACCCCATTCTCTTTATGATAAGTATTCTTCCCATTCATGAATCCAGCTGTATTACCAGGGATGCTATATTTCTTATTCTTAGTCTTCTTCTTCATCCTCTTTTCTTCTTGAACAGCTTGCAAATCCACCTTCCATTGTTTCAACAAATCCTTTTTACGTCGCATCGAATTTGTACCCCTTAGATTGAAATATTAATCTATAAATCATATTATATATATTTACATATTATTTTCAATAAAAAGAGAGCACCAATAGCAAGGGTGCTCTCAATGTGGATTGGGGTTTATCCTGAGCATTGAATAGGACACGAAGAACTCGTCCTATTACATAATATGCTTGTCCTTAGCATAATGTGCAATAAAAAAAGCACCCTCGCCCAGGCGCCAAAAGATACATATACTTTGAGGTAACTAACACGTTAGAAAAGACCTTTCCATATCATTGTATGATTACCGATTGTCTATATACCTAGATTACACATTAAATATGTTTAATGTGTAATTTCTATATAACAAAAAAAGTACCCGTTATGGATGCTCCTAACTTTGTTCTATAACATACACCATGGTATTTTGCGATGGCGCACAATATGAATGATTCTCATTTTGGTGAATAAATATCTCATACTTACCCATAACTTTGAATCTTTCTATTTCACATTCATTAAATTCTGATACGGAATCACACAAGATTGTTATTTCAGTACCAGCATTGCATAACAAATCATAAATTTGTCTTTCAGTATATATTTCCCCTACTGTTAACTCTTCTGATATTTCTATATATATCATTATCACTCCACCTCTCTCGATTTATTCTTTCTAAAAAAACCATAATTATCCTTTTTTACAGATGAAATAAAAAGCCATCACTGAAGTGAAAGCTTTCAAGGGGATGGAAAAAAAGAGAGAAAACAAATGCAAAGGTTTCTCTTCATTTAAGGTTGATTTGAGGTACTCTCAACCTTCTCCAAGCTACCGCATCATGTAATTTTTTAGCTCTTATTAGCTACGCGCTTTACGTTCGGTGGCTGGGAGAAGACTAGGAATCTTCTCGTATATACTCCGTAGAGTCGGTCAATACATCGGCTGTTGGAGGACCTTAGCTGACCAAATCGTTTATACAATAATTTATATCCAAGACGTATATGTTTCTTCCTACGCCTTGTTTGCACCAATACACTAGAGGGACGCAATGGGAATGTTTCCGCTGTATTGGCTCAAACAAAGAGCGGAACTCCTTGCCCTCGTTTGGTCATTCATAAAAATCGTGAGTAATTACTAATGTACGAGATCACGTATACTTTTTAGAGTTTTAGAATGCAAGCGTTACTCATCCAAGAGCAACCACCCCCATTCCATTTTCAAAACCAACATAATAGAAGAAAATAGATTTATATTTATTATCAACCCAGAGGACGCATTCCGAGTTGATTGATAAACATAATAGAAACAGCATGACGAATGTGCGATCTCTCACACCCACCACACTGGAATATTTCATTGTTATACATTCATTGGTCTTTTCGTCTTAATGCGGGTTCGTACCGCTGTCCCCGCCCTACTATGCGGTATACGTTACCGTGACATTCTCGCATAAGAACGTTTCACTTATAGGTGTAGTAATCCTCTTCGATATACGGTTGTCAAAGGGCTTGTACTTTAAGAATACCGTTGATTTCATTATCAAAATCCCCCTATTTAGTCCCCATTTTTATCAGCATTTTGTCGATGTTTTAAAAAACATAAACATTCCAATTTATTATATTTTTTCTTTTTTTGATAATATTTGTATCCAGTTCAGGTATTGATATCATATAATTAAACTATTATAATTTTATACAAGTAAGGATGGTTAGGCATGACAGTAAAGCAAGAAAAAGTAACAAGGCGCGTAGTGTGTAGGAAATGTAAATCAGATCAAATAGTCGGTAATAAGCGTGGTTATAATTTCAAAAGGGCGTTCTTTATTCTGTTTCTTCTGTTAGGTACACTTATAACTATTGGAATAGCTTCTAATTTTATTTATGATATAGTTCCTCGAAATTCTTTTGATAGACTTACTAATCTTTTTATTCTTGTTGGTCTTCTTATTATATTTCTAGGACCACCAATAACTTTATTTAGTGGATTTGTTGGTAGAAAAAATATTGTTAATGGCTGCATGAATTGCGGACATACATGGATGCCTAAAAAATAAAACATAAAAAGCCAAATGGATAGTTAATTAAAAACTGTTTCTTTGGCTTTTTTATTATTAAATCATCCCTAAAGATGTAGCAATCAATCGAATCGCATTTTTCTTCTTATATATAGAAGTGATCTTTCTTCATCGATAATTCAGTGTACATAAAGCTGTCTTTCGGCTTATCCGCATTTAAGTACTTCCTCTTGATATTCTCAGCCTCGTCATAGTCTAAAACGTACTGTAAAGCCTTATCGATCTGCTTGAACTTGATATCGCTAATATGTCTCGTGTCTCTAATCTCTGGAAACAAACTGATTCCTTCATGTTTTAACCCCCACTTCATTTTCAAAACGAGGTTTTAATGCACGGTATTCCTTTAGTATTTTTACTACTTCTTTCTGAACTTGTTTCTCTGTCTCTCTATCGATAGCTGGTAATAATGTTAATTTTCTCTGCATTCAGGAATCCCCCTATTTATGAATTTGTTTTTATAACATCACATTAGGTACGTGAAATTTTACTATTTCTTTATTGAATAAGGGAAACATGCATAGCAAGTAGCCCCCACCATCCACTCTGCATGGTTCCGTTATTCATTAAGCCTCTAATAATTTACGTTTCTTGTTAGTCATCTTCTCTTTTGCTGCTTCAATGCTATTGGCTACTTTCTTATGGTCCTGATCAACCTAAATCATTCCATCAAACATAACTGGTGCTACTGCTTCATCTACTTATTGCAAGTAATCCACTGGTGCTCGCTCTGTCTGTTCTACTAAATACCCTTGAACTACCCCCACTTTCACTTCGTTTAGAAGTGAGGGATTCCTAAGTAAAGAGTTCTATCGAACTCTAATTGATTAGGCTAACCCCGCAGTCCTTGCGGTTAGAAGCCTTATCGCTTCATTCTTTAGATTGATACTTGCGTTAATATCCCTATCATGGTGTGTACGACAAGAAGGACAGTCCCATTCACGTAGGTTTAGATTTTTAACGTCTTTATTTTGATATCCACAACAAGAACATAATTGGCTG
>Ga0209463_1000560_pt1 | contig 27641 bp, 40 predicted proteins | sample AgamicMgSfrz_FD_187169 | JGI IMG/M metagenome (GOLD analysis project Ga0209463, IMG submission 187169) | Agave microbial communities from Guanajuato, Mexico - Mg.Sf.rz (SPAdes) (version 2) | ecosystem: Host-associated > Plants > Phyllosphere > Phylloplane/Leaf | place: Guanajuato, Mexico... | reverse complement strand
ACTATCCATTTACATAGAAGAATTGAATACTTTAAATTGAGAGGGGTACTTAAATGAGTCAAGAAAAGCAAGTCTTCTCGATAGATTTAGCTGGTCGCCAGCTAACAGTTGAAACTGGTCAGCTTGCCAAACAAGCGAACGGAGCAGTATTAGTAAGATATGGCGATACAGCGGTTCTATCTACAGCAACTGCATCAAAAGAAGCTAAAAATGTAGATTTTTTCCCACTTACAGTAAACTATGAAGAGCGTTTATATGCAGTCGGAAAAATTCCTGGCGGTTTTATTAAGCGTGAAGGTCGTCCAAGTGAAAAAGCAATTTTGGCAAGTCGTTTAATCGACCGTCCAATTCGTCCGCTATTCGCAGATGGTTTCCGTAACGAAGTGCAAGTTGTCAGCATTGTAATGAGTGTTGATCAAGATTGTTCTTCTGAAATGGCAGCTATGCTTGGTTCTTCATTAGCGTTATCGATTTCAGATATTCCATTTGAAGGTCCAATCGCTGGTGCGACAGTTGGTCGTATTAATGGCGAATTCGTTATTAATCCAACAGTAGAACAGCAAGAACAAAGTGATATCCACTTAGTTGTAGCTGGTACGAAAGATGCGATTAACATGGTTGAAGCAGGAGCAGATCAAGTGCCTGAAGAAACAATGTTAGAAGCAATTATGTTTGGTCATGACGAAATTAAACGTTTAATTGCATTCCAAGAAGAGATTGTACAAGCTGTAGGTAAAGAGAAATCAGAAGTGAAACTTTATGAAGTTGACGCTGATCTTAATCAAGCTGTACGTGAAATGGCTGAGAAGGATATGCATTCTGCAATTCAAGTACATGAGAAACATGCACGTGAAGATGCAATTAACGAAGTGAAAAAGCGTGTAATTGAGCATTACGAAGCTGAGGAAGCTGACGCTGATACATTAGGACAAGTAAATGAGATTTTATATAAAATTGTAAAAGAAGAAGTACGTCGTCTTATTACAGTTGAAAAAATTCGCCCAGATGGCCGTAAAGGTGACGAAATCCGTCCTTTAGCATCAGAGGTTGGTATTTTATCTCGTACACACGGTTCTGGTTTATTCACACGTGGACAAACACAAGCATTAAGTATTTGTACATTAGGTGCATTAGGCGATGTGCAAATTTTAGATGGTCTTGGTGTAGAAGAATCAAAACGCTTTATGCACCATTACAATTTCCCATCATTTAGTGTTGGTGAAACAAGACCGATGCGTGGACCAGGTCGTCGTGAAATTGGTCACGGTGCACTAGGAGAGCGCGCACTTGAGCCTGTAATTCCATCTGAAAAAGATTTCCCATACACAGTACGCCTTGTATCTGAAGTATTAGAATCAAATGGTTCTACTTCACAAGCAAGTATTTGTGGTAGTACTTTAGCAATGATGGATGCGGGTGTTCCACTTAAAGCTCCAGTTGCAGGTATTGCAATGGGTCTGGTTAAATCTGGTGAGCATTACACAATTTTATCTGATATTCAAGGTATGGAAGATCATTTAGGTGATATGGACTTTAAAGTAGCAGGTACAGCACAGGGTGTAACTGCACTGCAAATGGACATTAAAATCGATGGTTTATCACGTGAGATTTTAGAAGAGGCATTACAACAAGCGAAAATTGGTCGTGTGCACATTCTAAATCATATGTTATCTGTTATTGCAGAGCCACGTACTGAATTATCAGCTTACGCTCCAAAGATTATTACAATGACAATTAACCCAGATAAAATCCGTGACGTTATTGGACCAAGCGGTAAACAAATAAATAAAATTATTGAAGAAACTGGCGTTAAAATTGACATCGAGCAAGATGGTACAGTATTCATTTCATCAATAAATCAAGAAATGAACGACAAAGCTAAGAAGATTATCGAAGATATCGTTCGCGAAGTACAAGTAGGTGAGATCTACGAAGGAAAAGTGAAACGTGTTGAGAAATTTGGTGCTTTCGTTGAATTATTCAGCGGTAAAGATGGATTAGTTCATATTTCTGAACTTGCACTTGAGCGTGTAGGTAAAGTAGAAGACGTTGTGAAAATCGGTGATGTAATTACAGTTAAAGTTATCGAGATTGACAAGCAAGGTCGCGTAAATCTATCTAGAAAAGTATTGCTAAAAGAAGAGCAAGAAAAAGAAGCTGCTAAAGAAGAAGACAAACAAGAGCAGCAATAAGTAAAAGCCAGTTAAACTGGCTTTTTTTGTTATGTAAAAAACATGATGTTCATATATTTTTATGTCGGTATAGGTATAGTTTTCATTATAACGCTCAAATTAACAAAGATAAGAAGAAAATGTTTTTATATAGTTAATTTGGGAGGGTTTATATGAAAGTTCGTATATTGGCATACATATGTATATTTTCTTTATATGTCAGTTTAGGCTCTTATTCTGTTTTTGCACAAGATAACTTGCATGAAGAAATTCAAAAGTATGCAAAACAGTATGAGATTGCACCTCAAAATGCGATGATTGATAAAATATGGAAGGCAACACCTGGATATAATGGAAGACAAGTGGATATTGAAGCATCGTATAATAATATGAAGAAGCTAAAGGAATTTGATCAAAAATATCTTGAATTCAAAGAAGTCTCACCGAGTGTTCATTTGGAAGATTTATCACCAGCTCCAATTTATAGAGGGCATCCAAATAAAAAGATGGTAGGATTAACAATAAATGTGGCATGGGGAAATGAGTATTTGCCACGTATATTAGAGATATTGAAAAAGCATGATGTGAAGGCCACTTTCTTTTTAGAAGGACGTTGGGTGAAAGAAAATTTGCGGTTTGCAAAAATGATTGTCGATGCAAAACAAGAAGTTGGAAATCACTCATACACACACCCTAATATGAAAACGTTATCCTCAGATGAAATACGAGATCAGTTACAAAAAACAAATCGAATGATAGAAGTAGCAACGAATCAAAAAGTAAGATGGTTTGCCCCGCCGAGTGGAAGCTTTCGAGATGAAGTCGTAAAGATTGCAGATGATTTTCAAATGGGAACGATTATGTGGACTGTAGATACGATTGATTGGCAGCGACCTGAGCCAGATGTACTATTGCAGAGAGTAATGAGAAAAATACATCCAGGTGCTATCATATTAATGCATCCTACTTCGTCTACAGCAGAGGCTTTAGATATAATGATTACAAAATTGAAGGAACAAGGATATAAAGTGGGGAATATAACTGAATTACTGGATGAAAAACGTGTGGATTAAATACATTTGCATGACATTCATCCTTAAACTTGTTATCATTAAATAATAGCGTTTTATTTAGAGAAACTGGCAGTAGGAGGAAAGTTTTTGATTAAAAAATATACTTGTAAAAATGGTGTAAGAATAGTTATGGAGAATATACCAACTGTAAGATCGGTTGCAATTGGTATTTGGATCCATGCGGGATCAAGAAATGAAAATGAAAAAAATAATGGGATTTCTCACTTTTTAGAGCATATGTTCTTTAAAGGGACAGAGACACGTAGTGCACGAGAGATTGCAGAATCATTTGATAGCATTGGTGGTCAAGTGAATGCATTTACTTCAAAAGAATATACTTGTTACTATGCAAAAGTATTAGATGAGCATGCTAAATATGCTTTAGATGTTTTAGCAGATATGTTCTTTAATTCAACATTTGATGAGGAAGAACTGAAAAAAGAGAAGAATGTCGTATGTGAAGAAATTAAAATGTACGAAGATGCTCCAGATGATATTGTGCATGATATGTTAACGAAAGCAACATATGAAACGCATCCACTCGGATATCCTATTTTAGGAACAGAAGAAACGCTTAATACGTTTACAGGTGATACGTTACGTCAATATATAAAAGATCATTACACACCTGAAAATGTAGTTGTATCAATTGCAGGAAATATTGATGAAGCATTTTTACAAACAGTGGAGCAATATTTCGGTAGTTATGAAGGAACAACAAACCGTGAACAAGTACATAGCCCAATTTTCCATTTCAATAAGGTAGCCCGCAAAAAGGAAACGGAACAAGCTCATTTATGTCTAGGATATAAAGGCTTACAAATGGGACACGAAGATATTTATAACTTAATTGTATTAAATAACGTTTTAGGCGGTAGTATGAGTAGCCGTTTATTCCAAGAAGTACGTGAGCAACGTGGATTAGCTTACTCAGTATTTTCTTACCACTCTTCTTATGAAGATACAGGCATGTTAACACTTTACGGTGGAACTGGTAGCCAACAATTAGATACATTGTATGAAACAATGCAAGAAACATTAGAGACATTGAAAAATACAGGTATTACAGAAAAAGAGCTTATGAATAGTAAAGAGCAATTAAAAGGAAACTTAATGTTAAGTTTAGAAAGTACAAATAGCCGTATGAGCCGTAACGGTAAAAATGAATTGCTTCTTCGTAAGCATCGTTCACTTGATGAGATTATTGAAAGTGTAAACACTGTAACAAAAGAAAATGTGGACGGATTAATTCGCAACATGTTTACTGATGAATTCTCTGCGGCACTTATTAGTCCAGACGGAAAACTTCCAAAAGGAATAAAACTATAATCGATTTTTATAATGTATCTGATAATAACCTTCTCTCTTTTTAAATGAGAGAAGGTTATTTTTTTTATCCATATAGAATAGGTACTAATTATAGACAATGCAAATGAAAAATTCAGTAGGGGGAGTGGAGTATGTATGCGATTAAGTGAATTAAGTGGTAAAGAGGTTGTAGATATAGAAAAAGCGGAAAAAATGGGAGTCTTAGGTTATATGGATTTAGAGATTAATGAGAAAGACGGACAAATACAAACACTTATAATACCTGTAGGGAAGTGGGGAGGTTTTAAAAAGGAACCACAAGAAGTAAGGGTGGCATGGAGTCAAATAAAGAAAGTCGGACATGATATGCTTCTTTGTGATAGTATAGATCGTTCAAATTCGGAGTGAAGGATGGCCATTTTGGTCATCTTTTTTTGTATCTACATAGAAACCTGATAAATCATATGTGCATTTGGATTTTCAATCACCATAAACTCGTACATTACATATGATGTGGAGGAAAAAGAAAAAGTAGGCACTTTTCTTATAAATGACAGAAAAAGAAGGTGAATTAGGGAATGTTGACTGAGATGCATATTGCTGTCATAGGAGGAGATGCAAGGCAGCTAGAAGTAATTCGTAAGCTAGTTGAATTGGATGCGAAACTTTCTTTGATAGGTTTTGATCAGTTAGATCATGGTTTCACAGGGGCAGCAAAAGAAAGTATACAAAATTTAGATTTCACTTCTGTAGACGCAATTATTTTGCCGGTTGCCGGTACAAATGCCAAAGGAGAAGTAGATACTATTTTTTCAAATGAAAAAGTTTCAATAACGAAAGAACAAATTGAAAATACACCAGAACACTTTACTATATATTCAGGTATTGGTACACCTTACTTGGAAAATCTCGTATCTACTACGAACCGAAAACTTGTTAAATTATTTGATCGTGATGATGTAGCAATATACAATTCTATTCCAACTGTAGAAGGTACATTAATGATGGTAATTCAACATACCGACTATACAATTCATGGGTCCAATGTAATGGTTCTAGGATTTGGTAGAACAGGAATGAGTGTTGCGAGAGCATTTCAATCATTAGGAGCCCATGTCAAAGTTGGAGCAAGACGATCTGAACATATTGCACGTATTACAGAAATGATGTTTTCTCCTTTTCATATGCAAGACATAGAGAAAGAAGTAGGAAATATCGATATTGTAATCAATACAATTCCGTACCTCGTTGTAACAGCGAATGTTATTGCAAAAATGCCAGCTCATACGTTAGTGATTGATTTAGCTTCTAAACCAGGCGGTACCGACTTTAGATATGCCGAAAAAAGAGGAGTCAAAGCGTTGCTAGCACCTGGATTACCAGGTATTGTTGCTCCAAAAACGGCTGGGCAAATTTTAGCAAATGTTCTTTCTCAGTTATTAGCAGCAGATGCAATTGCAAAGGAGGAGGAAAAGAAATGAGTTTGAAGGGGAAACGAATTGGTTTCGGATTTACGGGTTCACATTGTACGTATGAGGAAGTTATGCCGCACTTAGAAAAATTAATTGCTGAAGGGGCAGAAGTACGTCCCGTTGTTTCATACACTGTTCAATCAACAAATACTAGATTTGGAGAAGGAGCAGAGTGGATTAAGAAAATTGAAGAAATAACAGGTTTTAAAGCAATTAATTCAATTGTTGGAGCAGAGCCACTTGGACCTAAAATTCCATTAGACTGCATGGTAATCGCTCCTTTAACAGGAAATTCTATGAGTAAATTTGCAAATGCAATGACAGATTCTCCAGTACTAATGGCAGCAAAAGCGACGCTAAGAAATGGCAAGCCTGTCGTATTGGCAGTTTCGACGAATGATGCTTTAGGATTAAATGGGGTAAATCTAATTACACCAACAAGGTGACGACAAAGCATAAACGCTTATATGTCGCCATCTTGAGGGAGCTTAGGGTAAAGCACAAGTTCGAAATCATCGAGCCTTTGCCACTTTTCCTTTTTATAAACAGCCTTTTCTAAAACCGACTTTAGGAGGCTGTTTTTCTTTTTGGGATCATCTGTTTTAAAGTACAAATCAAGAACATGCTCCACTTGAGGTATTGTATCTTTCTTGACTTTTTCCTTCTTAATTTCGGTTTTAATTTCTTTCTTTAAGTTTTCCATAGTGGAAGTAATTTCAGTTATACGGTCAGAAACTACATTCGAGCGTTCTAAAAACATATCGACTGTGTAAACGCCACGTTCTAATAAATCATGTAAATTATTTTTTTGTTTCTGGACATCCACTAATTCTTTTTCAAGCTTGCGTAATGCAGCTTCATTCATTTGAATAACTTGTGTTTCTTTTAATTTGTCATCTTGCTTATGTTTTTCAAAATCAGCTTTATAATTGATGTACCATTCTTTTAATGCCTCGAGTAAACGCTTCTCAATTAATTCAGTGTAACTTGATTTGTTTTCACAGCCACGGTGTTTACAATCCATCGTTTCTTTTCGGTTCTTCGGATAACGTTGGACCATGCTATAACCACATTTACTACATTTAATAATGCCAGCTAGAGGATTTTTAATTCCGTTCGTATTGTAAGGAACGTGATATCTTGAGTTTAATTTTTCTTGTACTTGTTCAAATAAACTTTCCGGTATGATTGGCTCATGTTTGCCATCAGCAATAATCCAATCTGATTTATCTTGACGAGCACAACTTCTTTTTACGGCATCAGGCTGTTTTACTTCTTTTCTCTTTTGCCAAGTCACTTTTCCGATGTACACATTGTTTTTTAATATATCCAAGATGCTGTAGGGGTTCCATTCATTCCCTAACTTACTTTTGTAACCAAGATCATTTAACTTGCTTCGGATTGCATTAGCGCCCATATCCTCATTTGCATACCAATCAAATATCATCCTTACAACAGAAGCTTCTTCTGAATTAATCGTTAAAGTACGCTCTCGCTTATTTAAACGATGTATATCATATCCGAATGGTGCATGTGTACCAAGGTAATTCCCAGCCTCTACACTAGCGACACGACCTCGTTGCATACGTCGTGTAATAATCTTTAACTCCTTACGAGCCATAAACGCTTCAAATTCGCTATATTCTTCATCCCACTCATCATTAAGGTCATAAGTCTTCCTAGGTGTCATAATCTTCGTATTTGACCGTTTAAACGTCTCTAAAATGATTCCTTGCTCTTTCATACCACCACGACCTAAACGGTCCATATCCATACAAAGAACAACATCATATTTATTATCTTCAATCTCTTCAAGTAGCGCTAACATCTCAGGGCGTTTTACTAAGCTCTCACCAGAAACAATTTCCTCACGGACAGATAGAACATTTAAGTTCATTTCCTTAGCAATTTTCAGCAGGGTAGAGCGGTGTTTTGCTAAAGTTTCGCCTTCGCCGCGTGCTTCGGCTTCGAGATCGGCACGGGATTTTCTTAAGTAGATTGCTGTTTTCATATTTAAACCTCCTTATTGATATGTATTATATGAATTGTAATGATTGGAATGAAGTAAATGATAATATAAAAAGCTAGCCGAATTTTATATTATTTAAAAAAAGTCCATGAATCGGACTTTTTAATCATGAATTACTTTATTGTATTCAAGCCAGTTTTTTGTTTCTGGATTATAAAGAAAAATTGTATTTTGTTCCTGTAAATCATTTGCTCTTACTAGAACCCATTCTTTAGTTGGACGAGTATGGAGATGAATTAAGTTTTCATTTTGGACAGTAGTTTCTGAAATGAACTTTACAGTATAGTAAACTTTTTTTAATTCACCTATTTCTTTAAGGTAGAGATACATAATCGCAATTAGGAAAACCCAAATTACTATTGGACCAACTAAAAATTGAATAGCCTGTTGAGATGTTAAATCAAATTTTAGTATTTGTTCTTTAGCAAAATAGAAATGCATGGCTTGGGTAAGTAGACTAACAACCACAAGTATAATATATAAAAGTTTATTTAGACCCCAATATATAATAATGATGCCATTTTTGATAGAAATAAGAGTGTTTTTAATTTTATTATGTTGGTTTAACCATTCATTTTTTTTATTAATAAAATTTTGGTACATATTAATTGTGTGTAAATAACCTAAAGCGGTACGAATCATTTTAAGTGCAAAATAAACAAATATAGAGATGAATAATATGGAAACTAACATAGCATCTATATTATATATTGTATTTAGTATAACTTTTGTTGGTTTAGGAAGACCAATAAAATATAAGGAGAACGATACAAGTTGGAATAAAAGATAAAATCCAATAAAGGCCGTAATAGATTGTGTCATCTTTGTTAAAAATCTAATGTGTTTTCCTTCAAATATTAAATCAAAATTGGTTTTCTTATTATAGATAATTAGAACGCCCAAAAAAGAGGCTATGGATAGAATTATTGGAAAAGCTTTAGATAATCCTTCAGAAAAAGAAGCTATATCTTTTATAAAAGTCATTTGTATGAGTTCCCTTCTATAACTTTGTATAACATCGAAAATCATTATTATTAATATGTAACTAATATAAATAGGTCTTTAAACGAACGTTCCGAGTTGTTTAATTACCTGATTTGTTGCATCTTGCTACTTTATCGTAAAAATAAACTGCCTGTTTCTTTGCAATCGGATCGTCATCCATTTCTTCTAATTGAGATAACGCAGAACGTGCAGTATCGCAATCCATTTTTTCAATTTCTTGTCTCTCGAATCGTTCACGGCGAGAGGCTGCCGCCCTATCGAAAGCTTCCTCTTTCTCTTTTGGATCAGCGGCTTGAAGTTTTCTTATTTGCTCCTCCTTGAATCGCTCCGATTCGGGGCCTTCTATTTTTGGTGCTGATTGATTACTGGAATCATTTTCGTCGAGTTGTTTTTGTTTTTCTTGATTCTGATGTTGCTCTGCTTTGGCTGCTTGTTCTTGCTTCGCTTTTTCTTCCCCTTGGCGTTGCACATCAGCTTCCTGACGTTGTTGTTCTTCTTGTTTTACTTTTTCTTCCACCTGATGTTGTTCGTCTTCTTTAACTGGATTGTTAATATCACAACCAACTAGCCCAATAGATAAAAAGAGCCCTGTAAATGGTACTAGGTATTTTTTCATTATTAATCCTCCATAAGTTAATAAAATTTCGTCTGCTTTCTTAAGAAATGTAAGTTTTTAAACGAGCGAATCCTCCAGGAATCCCATGAGCCTCCGTAATTTCTTGAATAGATAAACGAGTATCTTTATAAGCAGAAATCATTTCATCGGTAAGTAACAATTCTACAGCAAATGTATTTGCTTCGATTTCTAAGCGATCCACTGAAAAGAAGGTTTGGTTACGCAAGAAGGGGGTATTTGCTTTAGGATGAAGTACAGCATGACCTAATTCATGTGCACAAACAAATTGTTGAGTAGTTTCGTTAATTTGATTATTAATATGAATGAATTTAAAGCGTTTATAAGTGTTGTAAAAACCAAGAGTATTCCCAAGGTCTTCAAACAACACTATAATATCTTTTCGTTTAGCAATTTCAAAGGGGTTTGTTGTGCCGTGTTTTTTTACGATTTTCATTACGTAGTCTTTAATTTTTATTTCTCGCTCCGTTCAATCTTTTTTATACTTGTTTGGAGTGAATTTTTGTTTCGCTAATTGTTTTGCCATGCGCATAGAGTTTTCTAGAGAAATACGAATCATTTCTTTTGTGTGTTCGTCTATTGGTTCTCCGTCAAACATTAAAGCATCTTCGCTATTTTCTAAGTCTTTTAAAGTCTTTTCTAAGTCACGAGCGATATCACGAGTATCTTTTTTGTTTAAATCAGGAAGTGTATTAGACACTCTTGATTCATCTTCTCTTCCTAATAGATAATCTGTTGTTACTCCTAAAACATTCGCTAAATCTTTTAGCATTTCGTTTGAGGGAGTGCTATGGCCATTCTCATAGTTACTAATGGTGCCTTTAGTGGTATTTACTTTATCGGCTAATCCTTGCTGAGTGAGCTTACGCGTTTTACGCATCTCTTTTAATCTTTGTCTCAACATTTATAGCACCTCCCGTTAATAAAAAGTACAAAGATATTGTATCTTATAAAGATGGATTGTAAAACTTTATACAAGATAATTGTACAAATGTACTAATGTACAAGAATATTATACATATAATGAAAGTACAAAATACTTATACAAGGAGCGAGACAGTGAACAAAAATATCAAATTAATTAGAGCTAGAAAAAAAGTAAGTTAACGCAACAAGATCTTGCAAAAAAAAATGCAAGTTACAAAATCTACAATAAGTAATTGGGAAAATGGTTATAGTAATCCAAATCTTGAAAAGGCTATTAGATTAGCCACTATTCTTGGTAGTGATGTAAAGGATTTAATTTGATGTACAAAAGTACAAGAATATCATACTTAATAGATGGAAAGTAGGTGAGAAAATGCCATCAACTAACATGGCAGTACCAACAGAACCATCGCATAAACATATAAAAAGCACTTCAAGAGGTGACACCATGAGCCAACAAGAAGAATATGCGGCGACCTATGAATTTGGGAAAACGAAAGTCCATGTTGTGGCTCCTGAGCCAAAATCACAAAAGGATATTGATAAAATCCGTCAAGCATATTACAAGGCTGGTTGGGCCATCATCAAAGAGATACAAGTAAAAGCAAATGTTGAGGAATAATTCCTCTCTTTTTATACGAAAAGTAGACAAGTTACATATGTACTAAATTCATTGTAACCATTTGAAAACTAAATATGGAGGCGAACAGATATGGGAACAAGTATATACTTCAATTCAGCAATAGGAGAATTATTACAGAATGCTAGAGAATGTTGTGATAATGTTCAGCTGAAAACGAAGAAAGGGTTATCTAAGTACCTTGGTATTACACATGAACGATTAACCCGTATTGAATCTGGACTTTCTAAATCAGAATTTGAACTTGCGATGGATTGGTGCCATGCAACAGGAGCAAAGTTGAATCAACAAGCAATCAAATATATTTATGGTGTTGGGGTGCCGCCTACAGATCCACGCTTAACTCAAGATGTTAATTTACAACTGATGAACTACATTAAACAAGCTGAAGAGGGAATTGCGGCAGCAAAGGAAATCATGAACTTACAAGTTACAACAAGGTCATGGAAACATGATGAAAAAAAGAAACATGAATACGCAGTTCATGCAAAAGAAATCTTCGATACAATCCAAGCTACTCAGTGTGTAGTACAAGCTCTTGAGCAAGTTCATTTTGGCATTATGGAACAAATACAAAGAAGTTGGTTGCAAAAGGCTATGGCGGAAAACGTTATTATTCAATCGGTGGATAGCTTAATGAATTTAACAAGGGTGCTGTAGAGGAGGAAAGAAAATGACAGTAGATTATAAGAAACCTAGCTTAATAGAATATAAGGAATTAATTCGTTATGATGCAAAACTAACTGGTGAAATTAAAATAGCAGAATTACTTAATGAGGATTTAAAAACAGTTGAGTTAAAGCAAGAGAAGAAATTGTTGGGGATTCGAATCAAAATTATTGAAGCATCATTTATTTTGAAACATAAATGGGCAAAAGAAAAAGCTACCGCCTAGACAACAGTAGCTGACAATATATTTTACAAAATAATTATATCATTATATTAATTTTTTGGATAAATTAATGAACTTGTAGTTTCTTCCATTAAGTTTAATTTATACCGAAATAATAGATTTTTAATATTTTTATAAAAAATAGAAAAGTACTGTGCTTGTTGTTATGACCAGAAAGGAGATGTAATTCATGAACAATAAAAACAGTCGTCTTCATGATCTAGTTCTTCCTGGGGATTTTTCATTTGCAAATAAACTTCGTAACTGTATGAGTGAATGTATTTATAACATGTTTAATGCAGAATCAATCGAAGAATCAAATCACTGGGAAGAAGAGCTGGAGCGATGTATAAGGGAATTTAAAATGCTTCGTGATACAAAAGAGGAACATGAGGCATCTATGAGTTATCGTGTAGTGATTAAAGATTTAAGAGCAAGAGGAGTTAACGCTTCGTTAGTAACACGTAGAAAATAAAAAGATCTATCACTTGGCAGAGTGATAGACAAACGGTCTTGCAAAAGATCTTAGGATTAATTATATCAAATTAGCATTCGTATAACAACGGAGTGTGCTACATGCTATTAGACAAATCGTTACATAGAGTGTTGCTGAACCCTAAAGTGTTTCAACAAGCAACATCAGAGCAACACCTAATTTACTTAGTAAAACAATATCTCAAAATAGGATACAAGAATTATTGCTTATTACGTGTAGAGGACGGATTCGCGATATGTAAACGGGAGGATGAATAATATGGCAGTTTACAGACCAGTACATGTTTCATTTTGGCAGGATTCATTTGTTTTAGATCTTACACTGGAGGAGAAGTATTTCTACTTATATTTGATGACAAACAGTAAGACGTCCCAATCAGGAATCTATGAGCTTCCACTTCGTATCATTGAAACTGATACAGGATATAACCGTGAAACTGTTATGAAGCTATTAGAACGTTTTGCTGAATACGGAAAAATTAATTACAACCAAAAAACAAAAGAATTGTTCTTAATCAACTGGTTGAAATTCAATCCAATTAAAAATGTAAACATTGAAAAGTGTGTTTTAAAAGAAATTCAATCTGTAAAGGACCAGGATTTTTTAGTTGATTTCTATGAAACTTGCTTGCAATTAGAACGAGAACAAGATTTTAAAATTCCTCGTATTAAGGATTATTTATCAGTCCGTTTGGAGGGGCTTATAAGGGGATTCCAAGACCCTAGCAAGGAAGAAGAAAAAGAAAAAGAACAACAACAAGAAGAACGCGCAAGCGCGGAAGAAGTTGTTGAGGTTAATCCAATTTCTTTTTACGAGCAAAACTTCGGATTCGTTACACCTTTTATCGCAGATGGTATTTATGCTTGGATCGATGATTTAAATGCAGAACTAGTTATTAAGGCTATGGAGATTGCTTTAGAGAAGAATACGAGAAACATGTCTTACGTAAATACGATTTTAAGAGATTGGTATCTTAAAGGTTTTAAAACAGTAACTGATGTTGAGGCAGCTGATAAAGCATTCCGTGCTCAACGATTAACAAAAGCGCAACAACAGACACAAGCTCCTTATCAACAAAAGGGATTATCGGAATCTACTAAAAACGTAATACAGCAGCAACAAGCATGGGAGCAGAACATTCCAACAGAAGAAGAACTTGCAGTACTTAACCAACAAAATGCGTGGTTGGCCAAATGAGTAACGATATGATTCGTAATGTGGAAGCTGAACAAAGTGTTTTAGGTAGCGTAATCCAAGAAGGCGATTTAATTAAAGATTGTCAGCTAAAGGTAAAACAGTTTTCTTTACCAACGCACCAAGTGATTTTCAGGGCAATGAGAGAATTAGAGGATGCTGAGGTTCCCATAGATCTTGTTGCTCTCATTGGAAAATTCGATGAAAGCTTTATGCATCAAATTGGCGGAATTGAATTCTTTGTAAACTTAACAGAAGTTGTAACAACAACTAAGAACTTCTCGTATCACGAAGGTTTAGTAATTGAAGCTTGGAAAATGCGACATGCTCAGGAGGTTGCTGGTAATTTATATAACCGCCTTCAGCAAGATAGGGACATGAGTGCTATTAGTACATCAATTGATGAATTAAGCGCCATTGAAGAAACGGGTTACTCAGATGAATTTAACTTGAAAGATGCGCTTGTTGATTTGTATAAGAACATGCAAATTGATGTAGGAGATTTAACCGGTATACCAACTGGTTATGACGACCTGAACAGAATGACAGCAGGGTTCCAAGAGGGTGATTTAATCATTGTCGGTGCCCGCCCTTCAATGGGGAAAACAGCATTTGTATTAAACGTTACTTTTCATGCAGCAAGTGCTCATACAGCAACAGGAATCTTTTCATTAGAAATGGGAGAAGAGCAGTTACTTAAACGTATGATTTCAAGTACTGGAAATATAGATGCTACAAAATTAAAGAATCCTAAGAAGCTATGTAATTTAAAGGATTGGGAAAAGATTAGTCAAGCAATGGGATTAATTAATGATTTGCCATTAGAAATTTACGATAAAGCAAATGTAACGATGCAAGAGATTTATGCAAAGGCTAGGAAATTAAAGCGTAAGTACCCTGATAAAAAGGTTTTAATTGCAATTGATTACTTGCAGCTTATTGTAGGGGATCCAAAGCATAGAGGGAACCGCATGCAAGAAATCGGTGAGATTAGTCGTAAGTTAAAACTGATGGCAAGAGAATTAAATGTATGTGTAGTTGCATTATCACAGTTAAGCCGTGCTGTAGAAAGTAGGCAAGATAAAAGACCGTTGCTATCAGATTTACGCGAAAATGGTCAAATTGAGCAAGATGCGGATTTAATAGCATTCTTATACCGTGAAGATTACTATGACCGCGAGACAGAAAATAAAAACATAACGGAAATTATTTTAGCGAAACAAAGGAACGGTCCAGTTGGTGTTGTTGAACTAGCATTCATTAAAGAATTTAGTAAGTTTGTAAATTTAGAGAGAAAGTTCAATCATCAACAGGAGGCTTAATCATGTTGTTACGTCAGGAAGTAGAACGTAGAAAACTAATAATCATTCGTAAATTATTGGGGTTAGGATTAACTGAAATTAATGGACAAACATTAGATCAACTAACGTTAATGCAGCTTGAAGGAATTTTAATTGCAAGCTTGCAGGTATTGGAGGGGAAAAACAGTGCCAAAGCAATTAACAATTTTTGACGTGGAACCAGTTGTATCATTTGATCCTAAGGAAGCTCATATTCACCGTTTGAATTCAAAATTACGGTATGTAGATGTGGTTGTACAAGTACCACGTCAAGTCAAAGCAATTGATGAATTAAAACCAACGACAGCGCCTGATGAACGATATGAGTTGTTTGAATATTATGTAATAGGGATTTGACGTTACAAACGAGCGGAGGATAAACAATTTATATGGGAAGAAGCTGAAGAAATGTGTAAGCGAGCAAGAGATGAAAAAAAGCCGATTCCAATACGACTCCATTTATCGCTTGAACAATCATTTGTTCCAGAAAATGTTGTGCAATATTTGTAGACAAATAAAAAAAGCTGAGATCACTCTCAACTTACTTCGGCAAAGTAATTATAACATATGGGAGTGATCTTGTTGGGAATTAGAAAAGAAAATCTTGTGGAAATGACAGCTGAAATAGATTTGAAAACAAACGGAATATATATTGTTAAAAATGGTCAGGTCCGACTAATAGAACCGCCTCAAGGTGGATATGGTGAACAATCCTTTGTATATCAAAATGGAAAAGTAATTCGTATGGAAGAACGAAAAACACAGTTACTTTAATTAAATTTGTATTTTATAGAAAAGTAGGTGAGGAGCATGGTGAAAGAATGGAGCGAGCAGGATCGTTTAGAGATAGAAGCGGAGCAAGAGATGATCGTACAAGCAGAGCGAGAAAACTGGATGGAAGCAAATAATATGTATTAATGTTCGGTATTTAACTTAGGTTATCAGCTGATGGATCCAGTAAACGTTCGTTTTTAACAAAAGCGTTATTTTAATCGAAAAGGGGAATGGATATGAAACCGACATTCGAAATGATAAAGAATGAACATGGTGGGGTAGAGATGACTTATACAACGAGTGGGGGTAAGCAATCTTCCACTTACTTCCCTGGTCCTCCAGAAGATATAGATCATGTTTGTTTGGACTACATGAAAGGGCGCTTTGCAAATGTTAGAACGTTGAAGCAAGTAGATTTTATAAAACGCAAATATAAAGAAGCTTATCAAACAGTATTCGGTGCTATGGACGAATTAAAAGTAGGTGACAAGGTAGTGATGCACACTTGCTTAGAAGCGAAGCGCTATGAAGGGAAAGTTTGGACTTGTAGAACAGATCAATTTAAAGCAAGTAGTGGTTCGTAAGTGGTGTTTTTAGAAGGATTTAGTGGTTACTTCTCAGTTAAGTATTTGCAGCGTATAAGCTTGTTAGAAAACTAAACAAAATAGTTATTTTATTAAAGAAAAAACATGCACAATTTTTGTGCATGTATAATGAAAAGCTATGTCTTGTCTAGGTAAATATATGCTTAACTAATATAAACCGTGAGTATGTTTGAGGGAAATGTTTATTTACAAATATAAAGAGCGCTTTTTAAGGCGCTCCATGACCAAAACTAAAATTGAAAAAGAATTCCACATGATATTTTATGTATGTTCTTAATAAATGTGCAGTTTAAAAAATCTTTCTTTTGCACAACAAAGCAGCTAGTAAATAAAACTAACTGCTTGTTGTACAAAAGAAACGCTGCGCTTACAGAAATAGTTTGTAACTTTAAGTTACAAAAATAGTATGAACAGGGTTGAAAATATTATTCGGAAATGAAAGAAAACAAAATAAAACAAAATAAAAAAGAGCACCATGCATAAGTGCTCTTTAAGATAGGAGGTAACACTTTGAGCTGGATTTGTAGGTTAAAATTATATGACGTAGAAAAGAAATAAGAACTAAAATTTATTCTTAACTCAATACAAAAGAGCAGCTAGCAAAAGCTAACTGCAATGAGAAATTACACCCATGAATTTAGGAGTACAAAATTACATGGTTGATTATAGTATGGACAAAAATATCAAGTTTATGTAACAAAAATTAAAATCGAGCAGTTAATGCAAATAACTGCCCAATTCGATACAACCTGGGTAATAAGCAGATTGTATTGTGATTAGTATTGGCGGAATATTGAATTTTATCCAGTTCTTTAACAAAATCCTTATTTGAAAATTAAAAAGCGCCTTGGGAGAAAGGTGCTTTATGACCAAAGATTGTATCGAGAATAATACTAAATGATTAATAATGAGAGATAATCATGATTATTGTATGTACGTTTCTAATGTACGTGAAGCCTTTATTTCATAAGAACGAGAAAAGAGCACTTCGTAAAAGTGCTCTTCTGACCAAGACCCATTTTCTAAGAGAGAGGAATACGTAATATCATATGGATTTATTTTTAAATGTGTTTAAAAGCGTATGAAAACTTCATTTTGCACAACAAAGCAGTTAGTTTCGTTAACTAACTACTTGTTGTGCAAAAGAAAATTAGGCCCTACAAGTAAATGATATGTAACTTTAAGTTACAGCTATAGTATAAGCAGAATTAAAAGTATTATGTGGAAATAATAATGATCTTAATGAAACTTTCATTTTGTAGGAATAAGGAAACTAAAAAAGAGCACCATGCATAAGTGCTCTTTAAGATAGGAGGTAACACTTTGAGTTGGATACTTAGGTTAAAAGTATATGGCGCAGAAGAGAAATAAGACCTAAAGATTATTATCAACTCAATACAAAAAGAGCAGTTAACAAAGGTTAACTGCTCAGCCCTCAGAGAAAGGGAAAAGAATATTACAGAGGTCACTGTGAATTCAAGCTGTATCAGCCCATTTATAGTATCGGGCATAATTTAGAATTTTATTCGGATAAAATCAAAAAAGGCAGTTAGCAAAAGCTAACTGCTCATCTCTCGACCAAGAGAGCTAGAGTGGAAAGAATTTAAAATAATCTTTTAAATTCTTTCATAGTATCGGAAAAAATTAGAATTTTATTCACTTAATACTTAGATTTGGAAGTTCAATAATTGAATGTATCTATAACATAGACAAGATTTTTAAATTTGTTCAAGGTGGAATAAAGGATGGGTACTTATTGGGAAAAGGCAGTCAAGGAGTATTTCAAGAAGTAAGAGCCGGAACGCAAGAAAAAAGCAGTTAGCAAAAGCTAACTGCACAGTGAATAAGAAGAATACAATGATCATTCGTATTCAACCTTGGTGTATCTATATCATTAACATGTTTTAGAAATTTATTCAATAAAAGAGCAGCTAGCAAGAGCTAGCTACTGTGCCCCAGGGAAGAGGGAGGAGCGATATATTAGGTCTAAATTTGAAATAAGGGTTTTAGATTTTAAGACCTAACTTAAATATAGTATGGATTTTATTTGAGCTATTATGCATATAACTTGCTCCTCTTAAAAGAATTATCAACAAAAAAAGCAGCTAGCAAAAGCTAACTGCTTGGCTGGTTCTCCGTGGGGATCGGAGAAAGGTTAGGGATTCATTAAATGAGTTCAGGCTATTGCCTATCTACATTATTGACGGAATGTTTATTAAATAATCATGGTGGTAATTTATTGTTTCTTTTAATCTAAGGTTGGTTCCAAAAAATTGACATCCCAACAAAATATAAAATTATTAAAAGGAAAATTGCTATGAAAATGACTAAAAAAATCTTTTTCATCAGTAAGACCTCCTTTGTGAAGAATATTAACATCTATCCAAAATTTGAACAAAATAATCTTTTTAAAGTAAAGCAAACAGAATATAGTCCGGCTAGAAAACTAGAGGACACCAATTCATTAAAGCAGCAATGAAAGCTGTTTTAGGAATAGGTGTCCTTTTTATTTTGAAAAGGGAGATGGGGAAATGAAGGGATTAAAGGATCAGTTGCATGAATGGAAAAAGCAATCCAAGCAAGGAAAGAAGAAAAACAAGAAAAAACAAAAAGAGAAATTAAGTACTCGTGAAATTGAGGATTTAATGGGGATGCATAGACCTTGTTATGAACGAAGACGCGGAGCATTAAGACAAAAGTAATTTAAAAATAAAAAGGAGTGGTCTTACATGACTAAACAATTATCTTTCTTACCAAAAATTGATAGAGTAGCAACGCAGAAGAAATTAGAAGGTGTTCTCGAAAATGTACGTTTATATAGACAGTTTGGAATGATGCGTGAAGAAATGAAAGTCACTCCTTCTTATGAAATTAGATATCACGGACCTACAAATGATGTAGGGAAGCCATTAGAAGATGTAGCGATGGCTAATTCAACAAAGTAAAAGAGAAGAGTGGATAAAGCAAACATCATTTCGTATTGACCAGTTTCTTAGTCGTTTGGGTAATGGGCGTGCAGGAAAGGATCAAAGAGACATCATCATTAAGCGTTATTTAGAAGAGGAAGATGTATGTGATTATATGGTATATAACGAAATTGGCATGAGCGAGCGTACTTATCGACGTGTTAAGGCAAGAGTATTTTATAAACTTGCTTTTGCTCTTAGATTAGAAGTTTATGAGACTGAAGAAACTGGAGGTAATGAATAATGAATTTTGTTCAGCCAATACGTGATCCAGAACAAATACAGCAGTTAAAAGAATATTTTAAGGAAAAGAGCTTACGTAATTACATTCTCTTTATTATGGGAATCAATACAGGCCTGAGAATCTCGGACATTTTGAAATTGAAGGTAGGAGATGTCAAAGGTAGTCATATATCTATGAGAGAAAAGAAAACAGGGAAACAGAAACGAATACAAATTACTGTAGCACTGAAAAGAGAACTTAAATGGTTTATTGAAAAAAGAGAAGATAATGAGTACCTATTACAAAGTAGACAAGGTAGGAATCGTCCGATTGGTCGTAGCATGGCATATAAGATATTAAGTGGAGTAGCAGCAGAATTCGGATTAGATGAAATCGGAACACATACATTAAGAAAAACATACGGGTATCACATGTACATGCAAACAAAAAACATAGCATTACTTATGGAGATATTCAATCACTCATCAGAGAAGGTAACGTTACGTTATATAGGTGTAAACCAAGATGCAATGGATAAAGCAATGACTAGGTTTAAAATTTAATCATTGTTTATTTCTTTTTTAATCTAGGGGTATCACAGCATTTTGGAAAAAACCTACGTGAAGAGTATGCAAGATTTTATACAGTTCCAGTAACAAACAAGAAGCCTAAAACCTCGCTAGGATAGGAATGTATAAAAAATGCATAGAACCATAGAACAAAAAAGAAGGTTCCTTGCTACCGATAATGAGACGTCATGTTAACTAGACGTGTATGAGATATACAATCAAACAAAATGATTTTCCATTTCTATTCTTATTTTGAAATAGATGCACAATCAAAATTCCATCAACAAATGAGATTGAAAATCCTACGACTATACATAATCCGTTTTTTGGAATTCCTAATATAATTGCAAGATAACTAAAAGAAAAAGCCCATAATGCTAAAACTATGATTTCTAACATCTTCTTTTTTATTAAAAGTTAAGCAACCCAAATCCCCTTGAAAAAGTTGTATTCGGAATATTGTAACAAAATAAAAAAAGACCCTACAAGAGGGTCTTTCATCAGCTAATATTAAGCTTTTTGAACATTAGTAGCTTGTAGGCCACGTTGTCCTTTTTCTACTTCAAACGTTACACTTTGTCCTTCGTCTAAAGATTTGAAACCGTCGATTTGGATAGCTGAGAAATGTACGAATACGTCTTCTCCACCTTCACGCTCGATGAATCCAAAACCTTTGTCTGCATTAAACCATTTTACTTTACCTTGTTCCATAATTGTTGCCTCCTAGTGTGGATACCCACACATATGTTACTACCCTTGCTCAAATACCTTAGACGAAAAACAAATTTTATTCTTAATCTCAAGCCAAACAAAAATAGGTCTTTCTTAAATTAACACACTTTCTAAAAAATAGCAAATTTCAAAAATAAGTCCTTATGGTAATTAGCTACTAATAGTTGTTGCTAGAGAAAAAGTCACTATGATAGTCATCACAGCAAGAAATTTCCAAAGGATCTCAACAACATCATTGGTTTGATTTTTTTCAGACATTCAACAATTGATAAAATCAGCTATTTTCGAGTTAAATTTTACTTCTGATAACGATAATTATGTAAATAAGCTGTCCATATGGGCAGCTTATTTTATTTTTCCACATAGCGTAGGTTATTTTACAAAATGTTGGTGGTATCCCTATACAGTTACTCATAATTTTCGTACTGTGTAACTCAAAAGAGAAAATTAAATAAAATCAATGATACCAAGGGATTCAGCGAAGGGGTCAGTTACACACAATATAAGATATGGGTAAGTCGATTAAATAAAAAATTGTTATTTGTTCTATAAAGAATATAGGAGTGGAAATGAAATATTGTAATTTTTCAGAAAAAAATATTTCAACAAAAATAAGTAGGAATTAAAACATTAATGTATAAAGAGATAAAGCATAAAAAATAAAGGAGTGATTGAATTGAGTTTTGACGGGATTATGGGAAATCTTATTGCAAGTGCGATTTATACGGTGTTAGGGATTATTGTGATTTGGATTTTTCGAACACCCAATAAAAAAAATGAAGTAGCTGCTACCACTATAAATAACTCAATTAAACACATTCAAATTATTAATCTTCCACCAAAAATTATGGAAACAAGAAAAGTAAATAGTGACATACCAAGAGAATGGTTAATTATCCATATAATAGCTTCTCTTATTTTAATTTATCTATCTTTAGTTTACAGAAATGAGATAATAAATTTTGGGTATATAACATTCTCTTTTGGTCTTATTATTTCAATATTAATAATTTACGGGGTACATAAAGTAGCGATATTGCAAGAGTTACCTACGAAAGATAAGATGGGGCTGTTCTTTCCACTTGTTTATTGGTGTATGTTTCTTATAGTTAATATGAGTTTGAGTTCTCCAATAATAAGCAATTCTAATATTGATAACGCGGAGCAGTTTATAAAAACTGGTGGATGGCATGGATTGATCGGAAGATTTTTTAACGTTTCAAGTACTTATCATCAGGAGTTTATCACAATAATGTTAAAATTTTTTGGGATTGGATTACTTTATATAAGTTTGATTTGGATTATTAGATTCCAGTTGTTCTTTGTATTGAATTGGATTGTTAATGTGAAAAATAAAGGGGATACAAATAGCTGTATTATGTGGATGTATAAAAGGTTGTTTATTTATAAATTTACTAATTATATTATCGCGACTATATGTATGCTGTTGATTTCCTTTATATTGATAAATGGATTTGTGTATTTAATAGTACCAGGTATAAATAAAATCACATTAGCGGTATTCCAAGGAATTTAACTGTGGCAGAGTTGTGGCCGATTTTTGGCAGAAAATATGCCGGTTATTTTGAGGTTTCCATGTTATATTTATATTGTGAGAAGTGGCGGAAAACACAACTTACTATGTTGTTTCTAATATTCTAAACGGTTCGTAATATCGGCACATAAAATCCGAAACCAGCAAATGGTAGCGATTGAATGATACCGTTATTAAGGAGAGCTTTTGCTCTTCTTTGAGCTAACAACATCCTAGGTAGATGGAATGAGGTGTGCAAGGATGGCTAGAACATTGCATACAAGAGTTATTATGGATAGCGGTAAAGAGTATGATCTTGATGTTCACCCAGAAGACTTTATGAGTCGTATCTCAAATAAAGAAGGTGAATTGTATAAAGGGTTTGTTCACTTTTTAAACCTTTCAATAAATCCTCTACATATTTCTTCAATTGAGACCCTAGAAGTGCAAATTGATGAGAGTTTAGGAGTTGCTGCAAAGTCTGTACTTAAACCATTTATTACAGGTATTAAAAGAGGATAGGAATAGTTAATAACTGCAAGGTCGCTATCGATATGGATGGCGACCTTTTATTTTGGAATTAAAAGGTGGTGAAAATAATGGATGCCATGTTAGAAAACATCAAGTTGAAAAAGAAACTTGAATTTTTATCTAATATAGCTAAAGAAAATCAAGAATTAAGGAAATCAGTAAATGCATTGTTTCAAACTCTGGAGGGCTTAAAAGATAAGGTAAATCTATTAAGTGATCAGGTAAGTGCAAGTTATAGCGCGGATAATATCTTAGGTACTCCTGAGGATGCACTTACAAGAATAAGAGAATGTGAATTAATGGAGGATGAATGAAATGGCTAATAACAAATTAAAGATTAATATCGATGCGGATACTCCTGAAGCATTAAAACAAATGAAAGAAGTAACTGAAGCTGTTAATGAATGTGTAGATGCATTAGAGAAATTGGAGAAGGTTATGGGTAGATTTGCAAACCAAAGCGATACAGTAGAGCTTTATTGTCAAGGTAAATTAATATCGCAATCTATGATTAAACAAACACCAATAAAAGATTTATTGGAAAGAGATAAAGGTAATAAGAATTGTTTGGTAAAGACAAATGAAAGGGTATAAAACCAAACAACAGAAGCGTAAGTTTTATGACAGTGGTGATTGGAAGAGTATTCGTGAACAAGTAAAGAAGCGTGACAACTATGAATGTCAGGAATGTAAACGTAATGGTCGAGTACAAACAGACACGAATGAATACAGTGAGAGTGCCAAGCGTAAGAAGATACAGCTCGTTGTCCATCATATCAAAGAGCTCGAGCATCATCCAGAACTTGCATTAGAAATGGACAATCTAGAGACAGTCTGTGTGGATTGCCATAACAAAGAACACGGTAGAACATTCAAAAAGGAACCGAATAAATGGGAAAACGATGAAAAGTGGTGAAAATAATTCAGAAACAGTACCCCCCTTAAAATATTTCATCAAAAAATGCTCTAAGGGGCACCGGAGGAGGGGGGTAACTGTCAGGTTTTTTTCGATTTTACGCACGTAAGGGGGGGAGATGGCTGTTAGTATTGTGAGGTTAAAAGAACAGCTTATGAATAGTATTGATATTACAGATTTAGTCGAAGTCGAAAAGGTAGAAAGATATATTGATCTTGTAAAAGCATTTAGAAAAATAAATAAAACTATTAATAAAGAAGGCGAGTCCGTAACGATAAAAAACGGTTCTCAAGTTTTTGTTAAAGCCCACCCTCTTATAAGTGAGAGGAATAAAATTAACAGTTCATTAATTGCTTTGGGAAGAGATATAAAACTTTCTCCTAAAGTTGGTGCTTCTAATTCAGGTTACAGTCCAAGTGATTTAGTATGATTAGGCAAAAATATGTAGATGAATACATTGAACTTTATAGAAGTGGTGAAGTAAAGTTCAACAATGAAAGAGAATTGTTAATTGAATACCTGGAAAAATACGTTTTAAACAGAGACGACTTGTATTTTGATGATGAAATGATCGAGAAGTGTATCCGCTTTGGTGAAAAGTGGTACTTTCCATTACAATCATTTCAAAAATTCTTAATAGCATTCGTCTTTTTATTTTATAATAAAAATGGCCGTGTGTTTTATAGGAAATTCTTGTGGATGCTTGGCCGTGGCGGTGGATTCCAACAATGGGGACATATTCGTTTTGTAGAAGGAAACCGAGGGTTTGGATTCTATGTCTGTAACTCAAATGGATGGCACTTTAATAGCTTGGGAGAAAGGAGAAAGGAGAAAGGAGTAATAGTATATGAATCAGAATCAAAATTCAGCTGTTGCACCTCCACAACCTGGGGATGTAACACCGTTTATGGGATATTTAGTAGAGCTGGAAAGATCTGAAACTGGAATTTTTGTAAACATCCCCATCAATGTATTAAATAACGCAGGGCTTTCAAATGGCATGAATAAAGTCGATGTGTGGAGAGAACTTGATGGAACCATAAGTTTTAGAAATGCAACCGGATGCGAAATCTGCAAACGTGGAGCACGTCTATATGAACTAGATATGGGATTTGCGAAAAAGTACATTTGTATGGAGTGTTATACATCGCTCACCAGTTCTTATCCACTACAAGAACCACTAAAGCCGACTAATGAAAATAATACGCAAACAGAGCAGGAGCAGCATTAGTTGGTCTTTTTTTATTGCCTAAAAAGGAGATGAGAACAGTGGAAGATGCGATTTTCAACTCAGTCATTCAACAAGGTGCATTTGCAGCGTTATTTGTGTGGATGCTATTTACTACACAAAAAAAGAATGAGCAACGTGAAGAAAAGTATCAACAAGTAATTGATAGAAACCAACAAGTAATAGAAGAGCAAGCAAAGGCTTTTGGATCTATCTCTAAAGATGTAACAGAAATCAAACAAAAACTATTTGAAGGAGATGTTCAATAATGGGGTATATCGTAGATATTTTAAAATGGAATGGTAATATTAACTGGGATGTAGCAGCACCACAATTAGACTTAGTAATTGCTAGGGTACAAGATGGTTCTAATGTAGTTGATCATATGTATCCAAGTTATGTTGGTGAAATGAAAAAACGTAGTGTTCTTTTTGGTAACTATGCGTTTTGTCGATTCGTTTCTGACAATGATGCACGTGTAGAAGCTCGTGACTTTTGGAATCGTGGAGATAAAGATGCATTGTTTTGGGTAGCTGATGTGGAAGTGAAAACAATGGGGAATATGTTAGCTGGAACGTTAGCTTTTATTGATGAATTGCGCCAATTAGGTGCTAAAAAAGTTGGGCTATATGTTGGTCATCATACATATAAAGAGTTCCAAGCGGGTCAAGTAAACGCTGATTTCGTATGGATTCCTCGATATGGTGGGAATAGACCAGCTTATCCATGTGATATCTGGAAATACACAGAGACAGGTAATGTACCTGGTATTGGTAAGTGTGATTTGAACCAATTGATTGGCAGTAAATCATTATCTTGGTTTACAGGAGAAAAACGACCAGAACAAGCTATTGCCAATGGCGGCTATCAATATGTTAAATCTGGTGGTTTTGGTATTTCATTGGTTCAGGAAGTCGTAAACGCTATGAATGAGCGTGGAACAAAAGGGAAGGTTGTCTCTGATCCATTAACTGGTTTAGCGTACTTACAAACTGAAGTACTGCCTAATGGCGAACTTGATAAGATTACAGCTTGGATGGATGAAAGAAACTGGTGGTACGAGTACATTAAAAAATAAAACAAAAGAATAGTTTTATGAAAAAAATTATTATCTGGTTCTATATGTAGATAATTATATATTGATTTTCATCTTTATAAATGTTAGGGTAAATATACACCGTTTCTTATTTATCTATGAGTACTGTCTGTAGAACGAATAGAATAATTTGAAAAAAATCCCCTTTTGCACCTATATGCAGAAGGGGATTTTAATATTTATGAGATTTAAAATTTACTTTTAGATAATGCTTTAAGTACAGGCTTTATAATTAAACCTATTAAACGAAAGCCCTTAAATATAGAGCGTACAACTTTCAAGGAATGTTCCTCCTAGTTGATATTAATAAATGTATCATTATATAAAAATTTTTCTTCCATATAAAATCACAGCAATTTAACAAAACATGATTTCTATATAAGTGTTCTATTTTACGCTAGTGATATGTATGTGAATGTGCTTTAATTTAACGAAAAAGGCCATCTATTATGAAATGCACCCCAAATGTTAGATGTAATTGGGGTACACATCTAATTCGTGAGGTATTTGAGTCGTAACTTTAAATAAGTCCATTTCAAACAGATTTTAAGCTAAAAAATTTGGTAAATCCTCTATCCATGCTTTGAAGCTATCGCAATATTCTTCGAATTTCCCTTTATCATCATAGTAATAATACACCTTCGATTCTAATCTATGTAAGCAAAAATAATCTCCATTTCCAATACCATAGAAGGGGAGCATATTTGAATCCCAATTACCATTACTCATTTCATAATTATATACCTCTTCTAGTGTATCATTTCCATTTGTTTTACCCTTTGAAATATTATAAATATCACCTGGAAATGACCAGAATGTCATCAACTCAATAAAATATTTAAATTCATTACTAAACGAGCAATTAAATTTATTACTTAATTCTTTCCATTCTTTATCTGTTGGCTTGTCTAATACCTCGGTTTCTCTTTCTAGAATATTTGATAATATAGACTCTACTTCATTATAATTCATTTGTTTTCACCTCTATGTTTAATTTTAAATACCTTCTCCTAGTAAAACATACTCACTACCACGTTTTTTCCAATGTTCTCGTATTTCCTTGGCTTTTTCTGCGGGAGTAAGTTCAGATGGTTTTGTGTGATCATTTATCCAAATGTGTATTAGATTTCGTAATGTAATAGTTTCTATTTTAAGAGAGATTTCATCTTCATCATCGAACTTGTCTTGGAAATGCAGAAATAATTTTACCATTACCATTTAAAAACAAACGAATAATTACCTTAATTAATCTTCAGAATCCTCATCTGTAAATTCATTGCCTTTAA
>Ga0209463_1000559_pt1 | contig 27682 bp, 35 predicted proteins | sample AgamicMgSfrz_FD_187169 | JGI IMG/M metagenome (GOLD analysis project Ga0209463, IMG submission 187169) | Agave microbial communities from Guanajuato, Mexico - Mg.Sf.rz (SPAdes) (version 2) | ecosystem: Host-associated > Plants > Phyllosphere > Phylloplane/Leaf | place: Guanajuato, Mexico... | reverse complement strand
TCTTTTCATGTTTCCAAGCCCCGTGTGATCACAGTAGACAAGAACCCAGCCTATCCTATAGCCATTGAAGAGTTGAAGAACGAAAAAAAGATGCCTGTAGGCATCCAAATAAGGCAAGTCAAATATCCCAATAACATCGTGGAACAAAATCATCGTTTTATTAAAAAGCGAGTTCATTCAATGTTAGGCTTAAAATCCTTTCGCACAGCTACATCCATTATTTCTGGAATAGAAGCAATCCATATGATAAAAAAGGGGCAACTTGTTCTATGGGACAAGTCTGTCCGAAATCAAATGAAGTTCATCTATCAACTATTTGGAATGGTTGCCTAAGAACAGATTCAGTTAGGAATCTATATGCTTCTTTCAAATGGACTTAATCTTTGCACCAGAGCCATAAGTTCGGACTAATAATGTTTTCACTTAAATACATTCTGCTTTTCTATACTTATTATATACTTATTCCAAGAGTAGCAGTATCAGTATGTCTAATATTTAGATATTATTTGCTGATTGTACAAATTTTTTACATCATAACTAAACTTTACATCTTAAATTGGTTATAGGGTAGGATATACCAAGTACTCAATGTAAGGTGTCTTTTGTTTAACTTTATTAAAGCAGTCTAAAAAATAATCTTTTCATTTAATTTATAGCTAGTAAAATTTATCTCTGCAAAAGATAATATAATTAAAGTTATAATCGGTGGTTTTTTTCAAAAAATTTATATACAAGAAACGGGTGGTTTTAATGATTTTTTAAGTAAAAATAAAAGTATAATAGTTAATAAATGTATATAACAAATATTGACACCCATAAAGTATTAGTGTATTATCTAACTAGTACAGTGGTTTGAGAAAGGAAAATAAAGTTGAACTTTACTAATGATAAACCTATATATGTTCAAATTGTAGATAGCTTTTATTATAAAATTTGCAATGAAAGCTTAAAACCAGGTAACAAACTACCCTCTGTGCGAGAAACAGCCTTAGAATTTGGTGTTAATCCAAACACTGTTCAAAGAGCTTATGCTGAAATGGAAAGAAACGAAATTATATATCCCAAAAGAGGGCAAGGTTCTTTTGTAACGGAACAAGTTGACGTAATTAATGAATTAAAAAAGAACTTAGCAACAGAAAAAATGAAAGAATTCATAAACTTTATGGGAAATATAGGATATGAATTTGACGAAGTTGTTGAATATGTTAATACATTTAATTATGAATCCTTAGATAAGATTAGGGAGTGATAGACTTGAATATACCAATAATTGAAATGAGGAATATTTCAAAAAGATACTCTATTAAACATAGGAAAGAAAGTTTGAGAGAAACGAACTTAAAAATTACCCAAAAAGGAATTATTGGACTTATAGGGCCAAATGGTGCTGGGAAGTCTACATTCCTTAAGCTTATTGCCGGTTTGATAAAGCCTTCAGGTGGAAATATAAATGTTTTGGGTAAACCCGTCTCACGCTTAATCAGCAAACAGTTGGCTTTTTTACCAGAAGTTGATTCTCTTTATGGGTTCATGAAAATAAGAGATATGCTAAATTTTATGCATGCAACCTTTCCTAATTTCAACTTACAAAAAAGTCAAAACATTTTAAAAGACCTTAAGTTAGATCCTGATAAATATGTGTATGAGTTATCTAAAGGAAATCGGGCAAGGTTAAAAATATGTTTATGTTTATCGAGGGATGTACCGATTATATTACTAGACGAACCCTTGTCGGGCCTTGATCCAATGATGAGAGAAAATATTTTAAGAGACTTAGTTCAATACACAGACTTGGAAAATCAAACTTTATTGATTTCTTCACATGAAGTTCAAGAAATAGAACCATTTCTGGATTATATTATATTCTTAAAAGAAGGAAAAGTTTATTCATTTGATGAAGCAGAGGCACTTAGAATAGAACATCATAAAAGTATCTATCAGATAATGAAGGAGGTCTATGCTTGAGGAGTCTAGCATTTCTAGTAAAAAAGGAACTAATACTATTAAACAAAAATATTCAATTGAATTTTCTTCTTCTAATATTTGGGTTAATTGCACTATTTCTATTTCCATTATCTCCTCTTTTAAAATTAGGAATAATGATTGCTTTATTAGGCATTCATATTTTTCTAGTAAGTATAAACATTTTAATTTCATTAGTTCATGAATGGAAAACGCAATCTGTTTACACATGGCTACATATACCTGAAAGTGGATATAAACTCATATTGACTAAAATAGCTGCTCCAGTTTTAGTCAATATAATTTCCTTAATTGGCACTCTATTTATTATTTATCTTACATTAAAGTTTCGTATCAATACGCCAATTAACCTTGAAGGTCAATTATTAAATGTGATGAGCCACGCGTGGTTAACTTTATTTATATTTATTATAATGAAATCCATTTTGCTAAGTATGTTTTTACTATTTTTATATTTGTTTTCCAGATCTTTATCTTCTTATGGGATTGCAACCTCTGCTTTTATGGCCTTGTTTTGCGTCATAAGCTGGATAGTTTTAAAGAAAACAATTATTTATGAAAAGTTGACCCACTGGGGAGTATTAATGAAAGGTGAACATGTTTATCGAAACGATATTTACTTAGCACCCTATTATTTTGGAAATGTGCTATTCGATATAGTTATTATTTTTTTATTATTATGTATTAGTGATTTTCTTTTGAATAAGAAAGTTGAAGTGTAAAAATAAGAGGAGGAAGATAGAATGTCTACTGAAATTGTAAGAACAATTAATTTAACTAGGAATTATGGAAAGCAATATGCAGTTAATAATGTAGATTTAAAGGTAAAAAAAGGTGAAATATATGGTTTTTTAGGTCCTAACGGGGCAGGGAAAAGCACAACGATTCGAATGCTCTTAGGATTAATTAGACCAACAAAAGGAAGTGTTGAAATATTCGGAAAAGATTTATCTAAACAAAAGATGGATATTTTAAGTAATGTTGGTTCTTTAGTAGAAATGCCTTCCTATTATGGACACTTAACTGGGTATGAAAATCTAGAGGCAACTAGAAGATTATTAGGTGTACCTGAAAAACGCATAGAAGAGGTGCTGAAAATTGTTCGCTTAACCAAGGCAGCAAAGAAAAAAGTTAAAAATTATTCCTTAGGAATGAAACAGCGTTTGGGAATTGCAACAGCATTGTTAAATAACCCAAAGTTGTTAATTTTAGATGAACCCACCAATGGATTGGACCCAGCAGGTATACAGGAAATTCGTGAGTTGATCATAACGATGCCTAAAATGTATGATATGACCATCATAATTTCAAGTCATTTACTTAGTGAAATAGAACATATGGCAACACAAGTAGGTATTATTAATAAAGGAGAGTTAATTTTTCAAGATTCTATTGAGGTGTTAAAAGAAAAAAGTAAACCCTCTCTACATATTGGTGTAGAACAAAGAGATAAAGCCGTTGATTTCTTAAAAGAGCAAGGATATTCAGCAGAAATTTGTGGTAATAAGTTAATTATGGAAGATACTAGCCCAGAACTTGTAGGTAAAATAAATTATGCATTGGTATCTGAAGGATTTTGGGTTTATAGGTTAGAGGAAGTAAAAAGGTCTTTAGAAGATATCTTTATAGAATTAACAGGGGTAGGGGAATCAGTATGATTAGTAGAGCTATATCTTCTGATATTATAAAATACAAAAGAACACGTCTTTGGTTAATACCAATATTAGTACCCTTTATAATAATCCTAGCAAACGCAGCTAATATTTTTCTTCGCTATGATACGATAACAAAAAAAGTACAGCAAGATGGAATGACTATGTGGGATCCAATATGGATATTCAGTTTTTTCTTGATTTTGTTAGCAATTCCGTTAGAAGTTACGTTGATCACTTCAATTATATCAAATATTGAACATCAAGCAAATAGTTGGAAAACAATTTTTTCAATGCCAGTTTCAAGATTTACAATTTATTGGAATAAATTCATTTGGTCTACTGTATTATGCATCACCTCAGGAGTGATACTAACTGTAGGAATTATTGGTTTAGGTCTGTTATTAGGAAATAGTAGCTTCCCTTGGGTATATATTCTAGGCTTCTCCCTGTTGCCGTTCTTAGCAGCTGTACCACTTATTGCGTTACAACTTTGGGTAGCGATGATTTTTCGGAATCAAGCTATACCAATTACACTAGGTTCATTAGGTATCTTATTAGCAATAATAACTGGACAGCTACCTTTAGGTAAATGGTTACCATGGTCATTTTTTGTTCAAGTATTACCACCTCCCAAAGTTGCTACTCATCTAAGATGGGACGTCGTAGGGATGGGCTTAATAGTAGGGACGATTATCCTCATATTAGGTTCTCTTCATTTCAAAAGAAAAGAATTACCTTAAGGAGGTATGGGTATGTTTTGGAATATTTTTTCAGTAGAACTATTAAAAACAAAACGATCAGTGGTCTGGGCATTAACAATACTTGTCCCAAGCTTATCTATATTCTTAGGAGTGGGGAATTTCTTAGTTAACGCTAAAGCTTTTATTGACCCTAAGGCCAACTTATGGGTGGAAGCATGGTCACAGGTAATCATATTCTATGGTATGATTTTTCTCCCGATGCTTATAGGAATATATGCTTCAACTATTTGTAGATATGACCATTTAACAGGTGGATGGAAACAAGTGTTAAGCTTTCCTATTTCTCGTAACAAACTTTATCTATCCAAGCTTCTGATCCTATTTCTCTTATTGGGTGTTACTCAGATTTCTTTGCTTATCTTATATATTATAACAGGAAAAATGTTTGACTTCAATGGAACTCTTATATTAAAAGATTTTGTTTCTTATTGTCTATTAGGTTGGGTTGCAGCACTTCCATTAGCTGCGTTACAACTTTGGTTAGCTTTCAATTGGAAGAGTTTTGCCTTTCCCATTACAATCAATATAACTCTAACAATCCCTGTGTTAATGATTAGTCAAACCCCTTATGCAATATTATATCCTTGGGCACAACCATCATTTATTATGGGACCTCATATAAATAGCTTGGTTCCATCATATAGTACCTTTACAATCATATTAATATTGGGATTAATCTTCTTTACTATTGGGGGTCTTCTCCATTTTAAAAGAAAAGAATTTGCATAAAAGAACACATTGGGTAATATTAAATTACCCAATGTGTTCTTTTGCTTTTTCTGAATTAGTCTGTTTGTTCCACAATTGAAAGTAAAAACCTTTATTATTTAGAAGGAGGTTGTGTGTACCTTCCTCAATTATTTCTCCATCTTTCATTACATATATATAGTCAGAATCATAAATAGTAGACAGTCTATGAGCTATTACTAACCTAGTTATATTATGTTCGTAAAGGTTTTGATCGATAGTTTTTTCCGTTATAGTATCTAATTGACTAGTAGCTTCATCTAAGATTAGAAAACTTGGCTTATTCACTAAAGCCCTTGCGATAGCTAGCCTTTGTCTCTGTCCACCCGATAGCAATTGGCCGTTTTCACCAATTATAGTTTGATAACCCATTGGCATTCTTATGATATCATTATGTAAATCTGCTAACATTGCAGCTTCATAAATATCATTTGTATCTAATTCATTAAAGAAAGCTATATTCTTTTCTATAGTGTCATTAAACAAAGCTGTATCTTGGAGTACGATTCCTATTTGTTGACGCAAATTATTTAAATCTAATCCCTCAATATTTTTATTACCATAATTTATTTGACCATCTGTTGGGTAATATAGACCTGTCAATAGCTTTAAAATAGTGGTCTTACCACTTCCTGAAGTACCAACTAAGGCTGTTTTCTTCCCCGGTTCAATCTGTATATTTAGATTTTTAACGGTTAAATTCTTCTGATTTGAATAAGTGAAACTAACTTCATTGAATGTTATAGGTTGCATATTAATGTTCACCTTGTCTTTTCCTATTACTTTTTCAGTCTCAGCAATCAGAATATCTTCTACTCTTTTAAAAACGTTATCTAATAATTGAACTTGCTGGATATTTGACACAAAAGAACTAATAGGAGCTAGAAAAGAAGACACAATCACATTAAAAGCTAAAAGCTCTCCAATAGACATGTTCTTATCTAATACCTCTCTTATTCCAAACCATAGAATAAGTAATGGAGCTATAATTCTTAGACTGCCTACAATGCCATCTACTATTGAACCTAAAGAGAACTTTTTCGCAGTTACTGTTACTTGTTCAGAATATATTTTATTCCATTTTGCTTTTACTTTTTGACTTGCCCCTGTTGCCTTAATAATATTTATAGCTCTTAGTGCTTCTATTAGGTATCCTTGTGTCTGCCCTTGGACCGATAAATCTTGTTGAGTTAAGTTGTGTAATTTAGGTAAAAAAGAAAGCATTATTAATAGTTGAGCTAGAGCAAAAACTATAGCTATCAACGCTAAATAAGGGGAATAAAAAAACATTACCACTGTATAGATTGATAACATGAGGATATCCATTAAAATAGTAACACCATTTCTGGCTAAAAGCTCTCTGATAATCGCTAAATTATTCATTCTACTAGCTAAATCACCAGTAACCCTACCTTCAAAAAAACCTATTGGTAAATCCATCATATGAGAAAAGAAATCTTCTGATAACTTCTCACTCATTATAGATTGTAATCTTACAATGAGAAGTCCCCGAGTAATGGAAAAAAGTCCGTATCCTAAGAATAAACTAATTATCGATATACCTAGTACGTTAATTAAATCAGGGTTTTTAGGAAGAATAATATTATCAATTAAATACTGTACAAGATAAGGAACAACTAGCATACATAATTGAAGAACGATTGATAAAGCAAAAATACTAATAATTATTTTGGAATTAGAAAAAAGATATTTAGAGTAAAATTTAACGCGTTTCTTTACAGTCTCTTTCTCTTGAATCTCCAATGGTGATTTCTTAAATTGTATGACTATACCTGAGAAACTCTTGAAAAAATCGCTTTTATTTAATTTTAATTTACCAACAGCAGGATCTAAGATCATAAAATTTTCCTTTTGTATTTTTTCTAACACTACATAATGATTATCATTCCAATGCAAGATGGCAGGTAAACTTATCTGATCGAGTCTATTGCTCCCAACCTGATAAACACCAGCTTCTAGGCCACATTCATAAGCAACTTTTTTTAAACTTAGAGCTGTAACACCGTCCCGGCTTATAGAAAACTTACCTACTATTTCCTCATGATTGTATGGAAGTTTGAAGTAATTTAGTACCATGGCCAGGCACGTAGGTCCACATTGTTGCTGGTTCTTCTGTTTAATTAAAGCGACTTTTCTTTGTTTATGGAAATATTTAAACATAAATGAGCACCTTCCTCTCTCAGAAAAAGAAACCAAAATCTATAAAGAAAGATTATTGGTTTCTTTTTAATCAGTTTATAAAAATATGAGCAGGATCTAATTTTAATACTGAGGGAACTTGATTAGGTCTATATAACTTTAATAATCCAAGACCTATTCCAGAAAGGCCTATCATTAAACCAGGTGTTTCATGTAAAGTTGGAAGACCACTCCAACAGATTCCCTCTTTAATTTCAGATAGTAGCCTAGATTGGTATTTATTTATCTGATTAGTTAATGAATCACTCTTTAAGTGGCGGTTGGCGTAATTTAATATCTCTATATTACCAATGTCTCCATGACATAAAGAATGGTCTTTTATAAATCCAGATTTAATTGTAGTGTCCAATGCTACATTGATTTCTTCTTCAAATAATGGATCTTCATAACCATATTCCATGGACATTATCCTTGAAAGACATATTCCTGCTGCCCCATGACACCACGCTGTTGGTAAAATATTCAAATCTTTATGAGTTTGTCCTTTAACCGACCTTAAATCATACCAGTTACCTTTTTCTGGAACAAACAATTCTCTTTCGAATAATAGTGCTCCTTGAATAATGTCTTGAAAAGGAGAACCTTTTAAATGATTTTGAAGTTTCATTAATGAAACAATAATTCCAGATACTCCGTGAGCAAACCCACCCAAAGGATTTTCAGCAGATAACCCTTTCCAAGCAATACCTCCACTATTTCCCGCAGGAACTGCATTTTTAGAGAGATGAATACCACATTTATGAGCAATTTCCAATAAGCGAGGAATTCCAACATGTTCGTATAAATCTAATAAGACAATAATGGTTCCTGAAACCCCGCCAATAATATCATATTGGTTATCTTTATCAATTTCTCCTTCTAATAGGTCTAGCAAGGTATATGCATTCTCAAGAAGTTCAGGTTCTTCTAAGAGTACAGACATATGGCTCAATACATAGATATCTGAAGTTAGCCCTGCAAAAGCTCCTATGTTAGGATATGATGGCTTTTTCATACTAGATAATACCGGCACTAATGCTTCTTTTGCAGTTTCCTTAAAGTCTTCTCTTTTTGTTAATTTGTACAAATATCCAAAGAATAAGGCTATTCCACCTAATCCATCATACAAGTTCATTCCTACAGGATTAATTTTCCATTCGAATTCTTCATCACCAATTAGATTACAACCTACCCAACATACGTCCTTTTTTCCTTCATTTAATCCATATATTGCTTTATTCTGAAGGTATTCTCCAATTTTAATAGCTTCATTTAAGTATTCTTCAACTGGATAAAATAAATCTTCATTTGGTTTGCTTATTCTCCTATTTTCTGGCTTCTTTATAGATAACATAGAGGTTTCAATAATTTCTATTTGTTGTTCCATATCTTTTACACTTAAGCTGTTAATTCTTCTTTGACAAATTGATAGACTATCCTGTTTAAAGAAGTTTTCAATACACTTACCTGTGCTGTCCCATATGTGAGGTTCTCCAGGTTTAGTAGTAAAAATAGGAACATCTCCTAGTAGGATATCTTCTCTCTCAGAATTAAGAACTTTCTCTAGGTCGGGCACGTAAAGAGTGTCAATCCACAATTTATCAACTAGCATTTCCCGATCTAAACCATCTCTCAGAAAATCTGGATGATTACCTATTTGTAACATGTCGCTATACCTTTTAGTTTGTCTAATTATTTGTCTTGTTTGTACTTCAGAAAAAAGAGTATGAATTTTTTTATTAAATTCCTCTTGATGATTTAAAAGTAAACTGTATACCTCTCGGAACCCTGCAATTATGTTACCTGTGTAACTATAAGGATCAGTGTATTTTTCATTTAGTTTTGGTCGGTTATTACTTGACGGTATCTGAACTCTTTTCTTTACAATAGTCATTTCATCTGAATTATTTTTATCAATTGTTGAAACTTTATTAGGGAAGTATTGTCCTTCCGTTCCACCAATTCCACTTAAATCTATACCTTTACTATCTTTATTTGAAAAGAAGTTTGTAGGTAATAATCCTATTTGTAATACGGATTCTTGGATAAATTTTTGACTTTTATCAAATGCGGTTTCACCCGTAAATTTAACAACATCTTGATGAAATATAGCTTCTAGGTCTACTAAAATTGGTTGATCTCCCATGGCAATAATATTTTCATAATGAAAGTCTACAGCATTTATTGAATACAATAGTCCCAAATAGTTACCCATTCTATGATAAAATCTAATTATTTCATCTTCATTTGTACAAGTATTAAAATCTATAAACTCTGTCCATCCGTAGAGCTCTTTCTTAACCATTTTGGTTTGGTACAGGGAAAACTTTATTTCTTTCGAATTAAACCATTCAAGAAGCTTTTGAAAGTTATAATCCAAATCAAGAGGTCTAGGTTTATAAACTATTTTTTTATTATCAGAAAGCTGTAAATGGGCTACGCTTTTTCCTTTTTTATGTAAATCACCAGTACCAATCTTTAAAGACGCTATATGTGAGTTTTTATTTATCCCTAAAGTTTCACTAATTTCTTTTCTATCAAGACAATAGCAATTAATAATGTCTCCAACATTTTGAGCCCACCTATTGCTGGTAGTTAATAGTAAACGTATTAAAAGAGGATATTCAGCATAGATAGCCTGCACAAAGTCTTCGTCATTTAGTAAAACATCGTTAAAATAATTATACCTTTCTTCTGATGTCTCACCCACCAATTTTCCACTTAGCCTTGCTACATTAAGTTCAAGGATGAGAGTGCGTATTGAGATTTTTAGTAATTGTTCTGATAGTGAAAATAATACTTCATGTTTAGCATTAGAACTAAGTACAAATTCATTTTGATGAATATTTTGTTGTAATTTACCATAAGCTAATTTTAAAAAAGGCTTTAAAAATGCGAAAAATTTGTATGATTTAGATTCCTGAGGGTTATTTGTTAAGAAGTTGGGTAATACTATATTATAAAAGTCTTTCAATTCTTTTATGTTGTAAGGTTCTTTCAATTCCTTGACTTTATAGTTATCAGAGTTTAGAATTTTTCTGAATGCTGTTTCAGAAAGGTTTCTGTGTTCTATGGATTTGTTTACCAATTCTTCTATGCCTATGAATTGATTCCAATAATTGTATCTAGAATTATCAGTAGATTCAGGAATGTTGGTAAACTCATATATTCTTTCATTAAGAAAAGATGCCTTTTTATAATCGTACTGCGGTTTTATAGATGTTGAAGTCATAGGTTACACCTCTTTGTATAATTTTTTAAAAGTAGAGGTGACCAGCCATCACCTCATACTTTTCTTTTAGATTAACATTAGATTTTCATTACTTAGAAGCAAGGGAAGAAGCAAGTCCAAGAGCAGTTTGGACATTCGCCTGTAATTGTACAAATACTTCCTGAAGAAGCCATGGCTTCAACATCACCAGCACCAGCAACAGCATTCATTTCAACCTCTGTCAATTCCGCAAAAGCATCTCCAGCTGGATGATTTACTTGTCCAGCAACGGATGTTCTATACATAGGATCTTTCCAAGCACGAACTAAAGTCTCATTACTCATCATTTTTAACTCCATTCTAATATTTAATTTTTGTTACTTAGAAGCAAGGGAAGAAGCAAGTCCAAGAGCAGTTTGGACATTCGCCTGTAATTGTACAAATACTTCCTGAAGAAGCCATGGCTTCAACATCACCAGCACCAGCAACAGCATTCATTTCAACCTCTGTCAATTCCGCAAAAGCATCTCCAGCTGGATGATTTACTTGTCCAGCAATGGATGTTCTATACATAGGATCTTTCCAAGCACGAACTAAAGTTTCATTACTCATTGTTATCACCTCCTTACAAATTATGTTATACCATATTAATGTACTAGCTTACTAGTACAAAATGGAAATATTAAGAAACCTTTAGATTAATTTTAATGATATATTTCAAGGTATAGTTTAATATTTGCATCTTCCTTTATATTAAAGATTAGAGAAAATACAATCTCTCTCTAATGTTTATGTAAAACATAAATATCCCTCTTGAAAATTTCATATTATAACCATATAATGTAACTTATTTACAAGGGTGGGTACGTATGAAGGCTATTCTATTATCTGAAAATGACATTTTTATAAAATTTTTCAAAAATATTTCGCAAAAAAGTAATATTAGAGTAGTTCTTACTAAAAAAATAGGGGATATAAAGTCCATAATTTGTAAAGAGACAGTGCTTGTATTTTTAGACATAGGAATTGAGGATATATCGAAAGACACAAATGACTTGGGAGAATTAAAGACAACGCTAAATATTCCTCTCATAGTAGTAGATTCGAATCAATTACAATTCCTACAAAAGTCTACTTGTATTTTGTTTGACAACTTAATGTCAAGTTATGTCGGTTTAAAAGAAACATTTGTTGCTCATAACCACAATCAACTAATAAAATTAAGTTCTTCTCTTCAATTTGATATAGGAAGGCACTGCATATTAAAAGAGAATAAGGAGTTTTATCTATCTCCTCAAGAGTCTAGAATTCTATTTTTACTCTGTACTGATATAGGAAAGACTTTTACTAAACAAGAATTAATTCAATTTGCAGATTTAACCAATCGTTCACCTCTGTATGTACATATTAATAAATTAAGAGAGAAGCTTGAGGATACCCCTTCTAAGCCACAACTAATCATAACTGAACGTGGAAAGGGATATAGGTTGTCTAAATAAAGAAGCTATTGTAGGAGTCACATAACATAATTAAGAGTTAAATTTTAAAGGGGAATTTCTACAAAGTCTTCATTTCTTAATTCCTTTAAAGAAAAGGTGATCTCATGAGTCATATTGATAACGTAGTAAAAACATTAAATAATAAGGGAATTCCTGTTCGGAAAGTAAATGTGAGAAATGATAAGCTTCAAAAGTGGTGTCTAATATCTGATCCTAAAAAATTCTGATTATAAGTTATATTTAAGAGGTTATCTTACATAATAAAAATATCATGTTTTCCTTAATTAATATGATTAATTGTTATTAAATTGGTTCTGCTACAAAAATCTCAAGAGAATTGAAAGTAATTTCTAAAACACTAGTATTACAAGAGAAGGGTGCAATCAGCCTAGCCCCACTATCAACCTAATGTCATTGTGTTCGCTTTAAGACATTAACTATAGTAAAAAATTAAGTTTTCGTAGCTTAGCAGAAATGATGAAGGAATGCGTGTGATGTGTTGGGTTTATTAATAAGATTCTGAATTATTTAAGTAGGTACGGTGAAGCATTAATAACAACGAACACGTTTTGATAGGGTGATAAGGCGCATGTAAAAATATGTTGTACGTATTATATTGCATTGTATCCCAAACAATCGGACGTATATGACGTGTATTTAAGCCCCAAAAAAGTGAGGACACAAACGCCATTTGTAGCGTCAGGGTAATGCGATGATGAGATAGTAATTGAACTGAACTTAATTGTGAAAGAAGATTTCTTGGTGCTTCATGATGAAAAAATTAAAAGAGCCCTTTTATATTAATGGCTCTTTTTTTGACATGAATTTTATTTTACTCTTCTCAAAATGGTAAGTCCCATCTACTTGAAATAACAATCTATATGTTCCAGATTCTAAAAGAATTAAACAAACACATATAAAAAGTAGGATAAGCCGGTTTCGTTGGATATGTATTTTGAATTCATATCTTTTGTATGGCATAATTTTCTAGAGAGAAAGGAGTGAGAGTGTGCGGAAAATATTAATTATTGAGGATGATCCCAAAATCGCGGGGCACCTTCAGTCGTATATGCGGAACTATGGCTACAATGCCACCCTCGTGAAGAATTTCGATGATGTGATGGAAGAGTTTCATAAGCAAAAGCCAGACCTTGTATTATTGGATATTAATCTTCCTAGCTTCGATGGTTATTACTGGTGCAGGCAAATACGAAAGGAGTCTATCTGTCCAGTTATATTTATATCTGCGCGAGTAGGGGAGATGGATCAGGTGCTGGCACTTGAAAATGGCGGCGACGATTTTATCACAAAGCCTTTTCACCCTGAAATTGTAATGGCGAAAATTCGTAGTCAGCTTCGCCGTGCCTACGGCGAATATGCCTCAAAAGTCCAAGAACGAATTTTAGAGATAGAGGGGTTAAAGCTGTTCCCTGAAAGGATGGAACTGTCATTTCGCAATCAAACAATCCTGCTGTCAAAAAAAGAAACAGATATAATCGAAAGTTTACTAGAACGATATCCTCGTGTTGCCGGTCGTGAAGATTTGCTAGAAAAACTATGGGATGAACAAGTTTACGTGGATGAAAACACCCTAAATGTAAATATTGCAAGAGTAAGAAAAAAATTTGAGGAAGTTGGACTTTCAGGTTTGGTAGAAACAGTTAGAGGTGCTGGCTACCGTCTAATCGTCACATGGTAAAAGGTTGGAATAAAATGAAATTATTCTTTAGAGAACATACTTTTTTAATTGCTGTACAAATCGTACAATTTTTTGTGGTTCTTGCCATCTATTGGCTTGACGGTTATCGGTATCTTCTCCCAGCCTTCTATGCAATCTTTCTTGGGTTATTCTTTCTCGTAGGTTACCTTGTTTACCACTATTTAAGCCGCCGAAAGTTTTATAAGAGGTTAACGAACGAACTTTCTTCACTGGATGATTCCTTCCAAACAACAGAATCTTCCCCAATCTCACAGGCGCTTGATTATTTGCTAAAGGGTCAGTACAAGCATTATCAAACTAGAATAAAAGTGTTAGAGTCAAAGCAAGACGAGCACTTAAAATTTATGGATCAATGGGTACATCAGATGAAAACACCTCTTTCTGTCATCGAATTGACCGCTCAAAACTTAGATGAACCTGACTCTTCAAATATTCGTGAGGAGACAGACCGAATGAAAACCGGCTTAAACACGATTCTCTACATGGCAAGACTTCGGACCATCGAACAGGATTTCCATATTAAACCTGTAAATTTGTCCAGGATGATTAAGGAAGTAAATAGTGAAAATAAAAGGTTTTATATACGGAATCAAGTATATCCGAATGTCCTACAGCAAAACAAAGAAATGATTGTTGAGACAGATGAAAAATGGCTGTTCTTTATTGTTTCACAGCTAATTAATAATGCAGTCAAATATTCTAAAGGGATGAGCAATAGAGTTAATATTACCATTTTTGAAAAAGAAGGAGAAGCTGTTTTAGAGGTGAAAGACTTTGGTGTTGGGATTCCTGAAACGGACAAGCGCCGTGTATTTGACCCCTTTTATACAGGTGAAAATGGAAGGAAATTCAGAGAATCTACAGGTATGGGCCTGTATTTAGCGAAGGAAGCAGCTGACCACCTTGATCATCGACTTGAACTTGAATCCAAATTGGGTCAAGGATCAGCCTTTCAAGTGATTTTTGGCAAAACGCAAAACCTTACAGGGATGTAAGATAAATGAAAGGAAAATCGATTTTTTAAAGATTACATAAAAGGTATACTGATCACAATTCAACTGTATGGAGAGGAGAACTTGTGATGTTAAAAGTAAAACAAGTAAGTAAGATTTATGAAGGGAAAATTGCCTATCGTGCGTTAACGGATATAAATTTAACTATTGATGAAGGAGAATTTGTAGGAATTATGGGCCCATCAGGAAGTGGGAAAACAACACTTCTGAACATGATTGCTACAATTGATGAACCAACAACAGGAGAAATCTTAATCAATGAAAAGAACCCACATATATTAAAAAAAGACGCATTAGCAAAATTTCGCCGTCGCGAATTGGGCTTTGTCTTTCAAGACTTTAATTTACTTCATACCTTAACGGTTGAAGAAAATATTGTCCTACCATTAACATTAGACGGAAAAAAAGTGAGCGAAATGAAGGAAAAGGCATATGAAATTGCCGGAAAATTAGGGATTAAAGGCATTATGAAAAAACGGACGTATGAAATATCTGGCGGACAAGCGCAAAGAGCAGCTGTGGCGAGAGCGATGATTCATACTCCTAAGCTGCTATTAGCAGATGAACCAACAGGAAATCTTGATTCTAAGTCTTCAAAAGATGTTATGGAAATGCTTGAGTCTATTAATAAAAATGAGAAGACAACAATGATGCTTGTAACACATGAGGCGCAGGCTGCGAGCTATTGTAATCGGGTCATCTTTATTCGTGATGGTAAGTTCTATTCGGAAATACACCGTGGTGATAACCGTCAGGCCTTTTTTCAAAAAATTATAGATACACTTTCTTTACTAGGAGGGGATGCACATGACCTTTCGACAGTTCGCGTTTAACAACGTCATACGTAATAAAAGGTTATATGCAGCCTACTTTCTTAGCAGTTTATTTACTGTCATGGTCTTTTTTACATTCTCTATTTTTGCGAACCATCCTGTATTAAGTGAGGATGATATGAGCTCAAGCGTAACGACAGGAATGAATGCAGCAGCAGGAATTATTTATGTGTTTTCCTTCTTTTTTGTCTTATATTCGATGAGCTCTTTTTTACAGTCCCGGAAAAGAGAGTTTGGTTTATTAATGATACAAGGTATGTCAATAAAACAAATTCGTTTAATGGTGTTTTTAGAAAATATGCTCATTGGATTTTTAGCAACACTAGGCGGCATAATCCTTGGCCTTGTTTTTGCAAAGGCTATTTTACTACTAGCTGAAAATGTATTGATTATTGAACATGCGCTATCTTTTTATTTTCCAGTCAAAGCAATTATAATCACTTTTGTTTCCTTTATGATTTTATTTTTCTTTATTTCTTTATTTGTTACGTATGTTCTGCGTAGTAAAAAGCTGATTGAATTAATTAAAGGCAATAAAATGTCAAAGGGTGAGCCAAAAGCGAATCTTTTTTTAACACTGTTAGCTGTACTCTTATTAGGAGCAGGTTATGGTGGTGCCTTATTAGCAAAAGGAGTGGTGGTTGTAGCTGCAATGATCCCAGTTATCATCGTTGTTTGTATTGGCACCTACCTGTTATTTACGCAATTAAGTGTTTTTATTATTAGAAGGTTAAAGAAAAATGAACGCGTTTTTTGGTCTAAAACCAATATGTTGCTGTTTTCGGACTTAGCTTTTCGAATGAAGGATAATGCACGAACTTTTTTCATGGTAGCCATGGTTTCAACAGTCGCATTTTGTGCAATTGGTTCTTTATTTGGATTTCAAACCGTCCTGACATCAAGCGTAAAATCTGCTAATGCCAATACGTTTTCTTATAAGACATCTGAAGAAAATGAAGAACAAAATGTTGCGTTTATCAACAAGACTTTAAAGGAAGAAAAGATTGAAACAGATTCAGCGCATACAGTATTACGCTCTTATGAAATTGGCGGGGATACAATTCTTATTGCCAATCAATCTGATTTTAACCATTTTGCTGAACTTATCGGGGAAAATTCCATTAACTTAAGAGATGGGCAAGTTATGGTTGTGGAATTTAAAGGTACAGACTTCGGACAAAAGAAAGACCTGCTAGATAGAAAGATTACACTGAATTCGGGTTCAACTTTAAAGCCAAAAGAAGTCATTTACTCAAATGCCTTACCTGCCTCAGGTTCATATTATATTGTGTCAGACGAAAATTATAAACAGCTTCCTAAACCAAAGGATCAACAAAGCTATTATGCTTGGCAAGCAACAAATGGAAAAGAAAAGGTAATGGCTGCCTCTGAAAAGCTATACAAGAAACTGAAAAGGTATGAGATTACATCAGTAGATTATGAAATATATGAAATCATGAAAGGCTACGGTCCCATCTTATTTGTCGGACTATTTATCGGAATCGTTTTTTTCGTATCAGCTGGTAGTTTCCTATACTTCCGGCTTTACATGGACTTGGATGAGGATAAACAAAAATTCAAGTCGATATCAAAAATGGGGTTAACCGATAAAGAGCTAAAAAAAGTATTAAACAGGCAAACCATGGTGCTGTTTTTTGCACCTATAATTGTCGCCCTCATCCATGGAGCTGTAGCCCTTACAGCATTATCAAGCCTGTTCTACTTTAATCTATTTAAGGAATCTGTTATTGTTCTAAGTGTTTTCTTAGTTATTCAGATTGTTTACTTCTTCATTGTACGCTTTTTCTATACAAAACAGATTAAAGCTTCAATTTGAATTTAATACCAATACAGTAAGAAAGGATCAGACAAAGTCTGATCCTTATTTTTAAAACATAAATTGACACTAGGGTGATGATAAGGCTGGTGGTAAGGTTGTTGATAAGACTGAGGCTATTGTTGTCTGTTAAAAGTATCAGCATGATAAAATTGGCTCTGGTGCAAAAATACAACCTAGCTTGAAACAAATCTTTTAAACTTGGACATACTGATACTATTACTCTAAAAAAGGAAGTGATCGGTATGGAAAAGCAAAATTTATTTAAGTGGAAACACTATCAACCTGATATCATTATGTTAAATGTAAGATGGTACCTACGGTATAACCTCAGCTTTCGTGATGTAGTGGAAATGATGGAAGAACGAGGGTTATGTATGGCTCGCTCATACAACAATTATGCGCTGGGTTCATCAATATGGCCCTGAATTAGATGAGCGAGTACGGCGTCACCTTAAGACAATTAATGATTCTTGGCGAGTGGATGAGACCTATATAAAAGTAAAAGGTCAATGGATGTATCTGTATCGTGCCGTTGATTCAGAAGGAAATACAATTGATTTTTACCTAAGTAAAACAAGAGATCATAGGGCTGCAAAGCGCTTCTTCAAGAAAGCTTTGCGGTCTTTTCATGTTTCCAAGCCCCGTGTGATCACAGTAGACAAGAACCCAGCCTATCCTATAGCCATTGAAGAGTTGAAGAACGAAAAAAAGATGCCTGTAGGCACCCAAATAAGGCAAGTCAAATATCTCAATAACATTGTGGAACAAAATCATCGTTTTATTAAAAAGCGAGTTCGTTCAATGTTAGGCTTAAAATCCTTTCGCACAGCTACATCCATTATTTCTGGAATAGAAGCAATCCATATGATAAAAAAGGGGCAACTTGTTCTACGGGACAAGTCTGTCCGAAATCAAATGAAATTCATCTATCAACTATTTGGAATGGTTGCCTAAGAACAGATTTAGTTAGGAATCTATATGCTTCTTTCAAATGTACTTAATCTTTGCACCAGAGCCGAATAAAATTAATATTACTTCTAACTCAATAAATAATAGAAAAATCTATATCATAAACTAAAGTATTTGATAAAGTATTTTAGTTAAAATTGTTTTAACTATTACTTCTATTGTAGAAAAACTATCTATTTGTCGTCACTAAGTGTAAATAGTGAAACCTTAATAATAAATGAAGTAATTTAGAATTTACTTAACGGACAATAAAACGAAGTTGAGGTTATTTTCTATAAATATAGTTAATGACAACATTTATTTTTAAAGGTATATGTATATGAATCTACAAATCTGGCCAGACTAATAATGTATTCCCCCTATTCCAATAAATTTGAAAATCCTTTGCCTACTTGGGCAAAGGGTTCTTTTTGTATATGTGTATTTGAAATTAATATAGCAGATATTTTAGGTAACATTTTGTTATTTATTGTTAAATTTGGTATATTATTTAATAGACACGTAAATGGGGGATAAAAAATGAGTTTGCTAATAGTAGGTATCATTATTATTTTGTCGGTCGTTGCAGACTATTTTATTTTCGATTACGACGATAAAAGATGGGGCTGGCTAAAAGGGTATTCTAAACCTGTAAGAATAGGGATTATCAGTTGCTACTTAGTCATTTCATTTACTATTTACTTTGCTTTAAGCCTTAAATATATCTCTTAAGGCTTAAAGTCTTTTTTATTTATATTCCGTACGTTTCTTGTTAACATAAAACGTATTATCGGGACTTAAAAGAACAAGCAGCTTAAATTAAGCTGCTTGTTCTAATTTTATAATTATCTTCAAAAGTTTATCCAATATAAGTTGACCACAGCAATTAAACCAAAAGATATAAAGCCCACAACTTTTACAGGGTGGGTAAGTTTATATTCAATAAAAGGATTAACTCTTCTTATCACCTCTGCAAAGAGTAAAGTACCTATGGATGCCAGAACTACCCCAAACAATAAAGCATTATCTTTTAGCTTAACGAAATCGAAAATTACATAAATAAGAAAGATCCATAGATAAGCTAAAAATGTATTTAAAACAATGGATAATAAATAATCTTTGTTTTTCATAATTTACTCCCGTTACAATTTTTCTTCTTCGCTTCTTTTGTCACTATGACTATACTTATAACAACTAATAATATTAAACCTTCTCCTATAATTATTAATCCCTTTATATATACGTCCAGAACATCAAATCCAGTCATTTTATAAAAGGCGTAAGAAAATAAAAATGAACCAAACAACACAGTAGTTAAAGAAATTAAAAGAGAAGTTATTCTTTTTTCAAAAGCTATACTTACGAAAGATATTAAAGCCAAAACTATTGCAATACCTGAAGAATTATTAAGAATAAAAGACATATGCATCCCCTCAATAACTTACCTTTTTATACCATTTTAACATAAATATTCTTAAAGAAACGCTGTATATGACATACAATCGTAGTTACCATAATCAACATTCTAAGAAGCGTCAAAAAGCCACTTCAGAGTCTCATCATTATGAAGTGGCTTTTAATTAATATATAGCGTAACTTTTAAATTTTAGTGTTAGCAGAGTAGAGATCAACTACATTAGGAACACTCTCATAAACAGAACTAGCATACTCTTGAAGTTTTTTTAGAAAAAGTAGAATCTCAGTACCTTCCATTTTGGCATGAGTGAGATGAAAGATATTATCTTTCCCAATAATTAGCTCATCTACTGATAAATATAAAGGCAACGTTCGAAATACATACCAGGGATAATAAAGAGAGACGAATGTTTCTCTAAAATAAATGCCATTTTCACCAATAATAATCCCGTCTGTTTTCTTTAATGGAAACGTACATAAAAAAGCAACAATCTCTTTATTAGCTTGTAAATTAAAATACTTTATTATTTTCTTTTTTAAATCTGAAGAAATATGCTGATCTACTAACAGACCATTATTAGGTTCAAAGGCTTCTTCGTATTTCTCAAACAATGTGCTTATTTTCATTAAATCATTATAAGTTACAGAAGAAGATACATTATGCGGTTTTACAAGTAATTCGTACGAATATTCGTTTAAGAAATCCCTTATACTTGTCAAAAGTTCTATAAATAATGAAATTGGATACGTATTTCCTCCACCTATTAAGAATGCTTTTCTATCGTCGAAATGAACTTCGACCTTATTTTGGACCGTAATCTGATTTACTTTACCGAATTCAGTCCATTCGATATTGCCTGATTCACCACTTAGATTTTTCCACCTTATCCCCTTATCAGTAAAATACACACCGACTTTCCCTGATCCAAACATTGTACAGTCGAGAAAAGCGACGACTTTTTCATCACTCGAAATATTAAACTTTTTATTTGCCTTGGATAAAACAGAGAGAGGAATTTCTTCAATGAAAAATTTGTCTTGTTGATACCTTGAACATAAGTCGGTTAAATAACTATATTTTATATTATGCATTTAAATAATCCCCGTTCGTTTTTAATAAATATTTCCAATATCTATTAAATCATAATTTTTACCTTTTATTCCATTAAAAAGTAAAAAGGGTAAATTAAAGTGCATAATGTATTCATTTTTAGTTAACATAATACAGCTTATCGGAAATAAAAAGCTTATAAGAAGAATTCTTCTTATAAGCTTTTTAAAATCATGTTATCTTTTATAACTTTTTACCACACCATGGGCAAAATAGTATCCCAATAACTGACGTCCCACCATCATGAATAATAAGTCCATACTCATTATCTCTTTTATCAAATAAAATGAGTTTATCCGGACATTCAAACGGATCTTCATGAATATCACACTTGAAATTAGCATGATATTTCTTATCCTCACAGCAATGCTTATACATTCAGTTTCTCCTTAACCCTATAATAATGCTACTTGGATGATTATATCATTAATTTATTACTAAATATGTTCAATCTGAAAATGACTATTATGTACAAAGAAAGTTAACATAATCACCATTACAAGCACCTATAAGAAAGGCCATCCAATAAATTAGATGACCTTTCTTATTACATATTAAATTCTTTTTTTATAATACATAATAGACAATGCATTTGTAATGATAACTAAACTGAAGCATAAGCTAAGAGCATTTTGAAATTGGGCATTGGTAAATGGACTAAATAAATTGGAGATAGTAATCACCGTAAACCCTATAATAAAGATCATTAATACAACTGAACTGGCTTTTCCTTGTATTTGTGCTCCTCTTTCGTCTTTCGCTTCTTTATTAAGAAACGTAGCCCAATAAAAACCACCAATTAAAGCAAGAATTACTGCAATTGTCATCATCATTTTATTCTCCCTCCGCAAATTCATAATCAAAGACTTCGTAAACGTTCTTACTAAATTGTTTAGCAATTTCAAATGCAAGTATTAGAGATGGATTATATTTATTGGATTCCAGTGAAGCAATGGTTTGTCTAGAAACACCAACACGATCTGCTAATTCTTGTTGTGACCATCTCATTTCAGCCCTTAACACTGGAATTCGATTGGTTAATGCTCCTTTTCGTTGCATTTCAACACCTCAATTTCCTTTTTGTTACATCTAATGTAATATATTTCATTCATTTTGTAAACTATTTATTACAAAATGACAAAAAAAGTTTACTTTAGTTTTGAAAATACGCATAGGATATATAACCTCAAATAACATTATTACAATTATCGACATAAAAAAGCCTTATAAATTAGGAGACATTTATTATTAATAAGTAAAAATGTAAAATTTTATCATGGTAATTATTGAAAAAAATTTTAAATATGTGTATATTGTACATATAGTATATATACAATATTTGTTTTGTTAAGGGAGTTTTGCATGCAAATTATTATTTCGAATAACTCAAAACAGCCTATTTATGAACAGATTTCTAAACAAATTAAACAATTTATTTTGAAAGGGATATTACAGGAAGGAACCTTATTACCTTCGATAAGATTACTTGCAAAAGATCTGCAAGTCAGTGTAATTACCACCAAAAGAGCTTATGAGGAACTGGAAAGGGAAGGGTTTATTTACTCTATAGTTGGAAAGGGTTCTTTTGTATCTGCACAAAATGAAACGTTGCTTAAAGAGCGACAACATAGAGTTGTAGAGGAAAAGATTTTAGAAGTAATTGAAATTTGCAAGGATTTAAATGTATCAAAAGATGAACTAAATAAAATGGTTGCAATACTTTATAAGGTGGATGATGAATAATTATGGAAAATGCAATTGAAATCAAAAGTGTTTCAAAAAAATATAAAGATTTTCATATCGAAGATTTATCATTTTCAGTAAAGAAAGGCTTTGTAACAGGATTTATTGGAGCTAATGGAGCTGGTAAATCAACAACTATCAAACTAATTATGAATTTAATAAAAAAAGAAAAAGGTAAAATAAATATCTTTGGCTTAGACAATCAACAACATGAGAGAGACATTAAAGATCGTATTGGTTTTGTATTTGATGATAATGTATTTTATGAAGAATTATCTATTAAGGAAATGAAGAATTTAGTCGCTCCAACATATACACATTGGGATGAGGAACTGTTCAGGAGCTATTTAGAAAAGTTTGAACTTCCAACTCGATTAAAAATAAAGAAGATGTCAAAAGGGATGAAAATGAAAACGTCATTAGCTTTTGCACTTTCTCACCATGCAGACCTCATTATAATGGATGAGCCTACATCTGGATTAGATCCTGTATTTCGCCGTGAAATATTAGAAATTCTTTATGATCTTATGCAGGATGAAACTAAAACGGTATTCTTTTCAACTCATATTACAACTGACTTAGATAAGATAGCTGATTATATTGTGTTTATTCAGAACGGGAATCTTATTTTTCACAAAGAATACCATGCGATTGCAGAAGAGTACGGCATTGTGAAAGGAAGTAATGATTTATTGAATGAAAGATTACCAGAAGAATTTGTATCTATTCGAAAGACAAGTATGGGGTTTGAAGCACTTAGCAAGAATATTAAAGAGACGGAAAGCCTATATGGAGATAAAGTCGTTATTGAAAAGCCTTCACTTGAAGATATTATGTACTTTACTAAAAGGGGGAAAGCACATGTATAATTTAATTAGAAAAGACTTCATTCTACAGAAATATCTCATGTTATTTTACCTTTTTATCGCTATATTCTATACAATGACTGACATGAGCATGGGGTTAATAATTACAGTACTGTCGGTCTTTTTTACCATCAATAGTCATTATTATGATGAAAAAGGAAAAAATAATGTATTAATAAATAGTTTACCCTTTTCCAGGAAACAAATTATTGCTTCTAAATATATTGGGGTCCTGATATTTTTATTTATTACCACCCTTATAATCTGGTTAATTCGGTTCATCTGTCAAGATATTGTTTCAAACAGTATGACGGGAGGCAGTATAACTGAATTATTAACAAGTTACGCAATTGCAATCCTTTTTGTATCTTTTTATTTTCCTTTCTTTTATAGGTTTCCAAATAGAATCTTATTATCTAGTTTCTCAATTTTGGTCATTATGATGGTTGCTTTAGGAAAAACAATAGTTAGTAGATTTGGCAATGTAATGAGTGATTTTATTAATGGCATACACACATTTTCTTCTCAATTTTCAACAACAGGTCTATATATTTCAGCTTTTGTTATAACCATTTTAATTTTTTCTAGTTCATGGTTTTTGACTCTTAAAATCTATGAGAATAAAGATTTTTAATATTTACATGAATTCTATGTTTTACATTATTGGTTATTAAATAAGCTCATAGCTATTACAGTATGGAGTTCAAAATACTTTGCATAGGCTGTTTAATTCTAGTTACCATAATCACAATTCTAGGCACCAAAAGAAGCATCTAATAGCTAGATGCTTCTTGCCTCTTATCAAATAGTTTTACTGGAATTCAATCTATACTAGTCATGACAACTTGAGCTCCAATATAGAGTAATATTAAGGCCATAATAATTCCAATGAGTATCTTCTTAAAACTGCTCATTTAATATCCATATCTCCTTCTTAGTACTTATAAACGTATAATCTAAATAATAACATTTATGGATAAATAAAGTCTTTTAATTAACATAATGTGAATTCTAGGAAGTTTAAATCGTTCCCATTCAAGTCTAATCCCTTATATAATAATGTCCTAGAACTATATAGAAACCTTTTTATTAAGAAAATAACACTACTTGTATAATTCTCACAAAATAAATCATCCCTCTAATTTTCAGAACGACTTATCATGAAATAGTATTAAATAAGACAGGAGAGTTGATGCAAAATCAACTGCTTTACTTGCTTTTTACTTTCTGAGCAATCATGTTTTCAATGCGTAATAGCAATCCAATTATTATTCCAGCAAATATAGTTAAAGTGATGTAAGGAGTCCACTCTCCATTAAACACAGCCCCCATTACTACAAATATCACTAAACAAACTATTATACTTAGTAGAATGTACAATACATTCTTCATTAAACCACTCCTTTTTTATAGAATTTGTAGGGTACATAATAAAAAAGACCTTATTAGCACCAATAAGATCTTTTACCTTTATTGCTTATTACGCTCTGCAAAATATAGATAAACAATACCAATGATTAAAGATATGATACTTAAAATATTTAACGTTGTGCCTATTTCATGCAATTGATCTTTAAACGTGCCTGAACTCCAAGATGCTTCACTAGAAGAATAAATTGCTGCACTAATAAACTTTGTACATATAAATAAGGTTGCCAAGAAGATGAATAAGCAACCTGCGGCCCTTTTATTCAAATAAACACTCCCAATAAGTTACTTTATTATTATATTTTACCACAATTTTGCTTTTTAAAGTTAACATAAAACCATTTCTAGGAAGGATCTTTACTTTGCTTTTAAATCAAATTTATCTTCTTTATCATCCCATTTTATTGTCACGTGATAAGGAACTTTGCTGCTTTGAGTCGCACATCCACTGCAACCTCCATTTAAATTAATTTTTCCTTCTGTCTTATTATCTGTACCTGATAATTTGCTTATTTCCCCTTCAACAACGTAAGAAACTTTTCCTAATTTGTCTTTATCTTTTCCTTTATAGATGATACTGCCTTGCCCATTTTCAGTATTCTCTCCTTTATTTAAAAGATATAAAGCTTTCCAATGATTTCCTTCTCCTTCAAAACGCACGCTTTCTTCCTTACTACCACAACTAGACAATACTAATAAAAGAATAGATATAAATCCTAAAAACAAAAAATTTCTTTTCAATTTTAAATCCTCCTACACAATAAAAGATCATTTCTAATGGTAACACATTCCATTTTTTGAATGTATACCATATACAAAGTTAATTAACATAATGGCTGTTACCGGAAATAATTCCCCTTAAATAATTGTTTCCTTTTCATTCATGGATTATAGTAACAGTACGTGCTTGACTATAGAGAAGAAGGGCGTGCTCAATCATTGACATTTAAAGATTTTTTTCCTTATCATATATTAACAGTCATTTGTTCTAGTGTTTCTTATGCTATATTCATGGTAATCATCGAACCGAGTTATAGAGCTATTATTGCATGTTTCATTATTCCATTTGTTACACTCATTCCTTACTCTATTGCTGCAGTACCCTTGCAGTTTCTTCTAAATAAGTGCCCAAAAAGGTTTAATATCTTTTATTTACTAATATATTGTGTCGTGGCAATCGTTTTTCTTTATGTTTCTTATAAACTTGAGGGAGGGTGGTCTACACCAATATTTAATCCTAGGAGGATGATTGTATGGGCAATCGGTGCAGGGATTATATACTGGTTGTGGGATTCTGTCATTATGCAAAAATACGAATATCCTTATTATTAAAAATTAAAGCTGACTCATTAATTAACTAATTTACATAACAGGTATTATCGGTACTAAAAAAAGGACCTTTAATTAAAGATCCTTTTAAATAATCAAGTAAGCTCTCCAATGAACCATAACTCGCCTTCATGAAAGTAATCTTCGTCATTAATAGTCTCTTTATATCCTTTAATAACTAGATTTTCAGGAATTTCTAATCCCCATTCTTTTTCTATGCTTCTTTCAAATGGTAGAGGAATCCAACTTTGTTCCTCTGTATTCCTGTCAAAGAATCCATTTAAATCTTCTTTATCAAATAAAACTACAATTTGAGAATCAAATAACTTTGGTAATGAAATCAGAATATAAATACGATAATCCTTCTCCAATTCAGTTCTTGTATCAATTAAATGCTGCATTCGATTAATCATTGTCTGCATACATAGCTTTCTTACTGAATTTGATGTATTTTTAGAATCAATAAATGACTCATTAAAAGGCATATGAAGGTGCCAATAACCTAAATAGCTATTATCCTCAGGGCTAGGTAAAGAAGTAGTATATTCAGTGATAGAATTAACAAACGTACGACACTTTCGTTTTATCCCTCGAGTTTTCTTTTTTAAACCATTATCAAATCTCCATCTGTGCATTTTACTAATATTCCCGCCTTTCTAGAGAATTTAAATTTAACACAAGAAGGTTTAGAAATTCTATAAATTCTTAATTAACATAATCAATATTATTGGTATTAAAAAACATAAAAGCCCTTTAAAAGGCTTTTATGTTTGACTCATTTATTCAGTATCATATCTAAAATCAAACGTATCTTTCTTTACATTTAGTACATGACCACTAATATTAACGGTATCATGATTGATCCACTTTACTTTAGCTTTTTCCTGAGGGTAATTCCAATAAATATTTTTAGTTTTGTTAAAGATCTTATTATTGTATGTAACTTCTCCTCTTATCGCAAAGCCTGTTGTTGCTCCACCACTTGATTGATATACTTTTACTGTGTAGTTTCCGTTTGGTGAAGTACTTTGAGAAATATAGTCACCTGAAGGTAAATGCTGCGGGTTAAAAAATAGTTGCCATATAGTAAAACCTATAATAAATACTAATACTAATGCACCCAAAATAATAATATATACTTTTTTCATGTTCTATCTCCAATTTGTCCTAAATATAACATCCCTCTAAACAACTTATATAATAATAAATCAAAAATAGTAAAATCTGAATATTATATTTAGAATTAGTGACACTTAACATAATGTCTCTTATAGGTAGCATTTTCAACTAAATTTATTTATTCTCTTTATGTTAATATTATAAATTTAGAAGGATTAAGAAATTCTTTAAATAGATTTTGAAAGATTGTATTTAAAGTAA
>Ga0209463_1000558_pt1 | contig 27683 bp, 33 predicted proteins | sample AgamicMgSfrz_FD_187169 | JGI IMG/M metagenome (GOLD analysis project Ga0209463, IMG submission 187169) | Agave microbial communities from Guanajuato, Mexico - Mg.Sf.rz (SPAdes) (version 2) | ecosystem: Host-associated > Plants > Phyllosphere > Phylloplane/Leaf | place: Guanajuato, Mexico... | reverse complement strand
AAAATAACTGATGAAGTTTGCTCTCAATTCAATAATTTCTTCTTTTGTGACATTGACGTCTTTTACCTCTTTAAGGTCAGTCATTCTATTCGTGTGTACCATATGTGCAATTTCATATTTTTTTCTAGGATTTTCTCTCCTAGAAAGTGTAATTTATCCATTTCAAATTAACTCCTGTTCTTTTAGCCGTTTAGATTGCTATTTTTGTTTTTAATTTTGAAAGATAAATTTTTAAAAGTTTTTAACCTGTCCTCTAAGCTACTTCTTAAGATAATATTTAATATTAATAGGGTAAATGCGAGTAAAGATGCTATGAAAAATATAGGTGTAAAAACAGGAACAAAAATAAATACAGCAATTACTGCAATAATAGTGAAGGTTAAAAAATTAAGCATTTGCTTATTTAATTTATTTGTTCTTTCTAGAAGCTCTTCATTTCTCCTTATATACTCTTTAACCTTTGCTGGATTCTTCGCAATATAGTCTCTTTCTATTTTTTTATTCATCTTACTAATTCCTTGAAATACAATAATAATTATTAAGACTACGATAAGAGATATAATAACGTAATTTGGCATTTAAACATCCTTCTGTTCTTTTTTAATTAAGGTGTGCTCCTGATAAAGTAATCTAGATAAAAAATCCCATCCACAACAATAAAAATAATTGGTCCTACAAAATAATCTAATATTTTTGATTCCCCTATAGTTTTTCCATTAGCAAACACAAATAAGAAAAATCGTATGATTGAATAAGAAAGAAAATATACAAAAAGTGAAAGTATTGGATAAAAAACAAAAAACCAAAGTACTGCTATAACAAGATTTTCTTGACTATTGTCACCGAACAGAGAATAAAATTCTGTTCCCCCCTGTTCATGGTAAAACAGAAGCATCAAAGCCATACCACCAAAAACTGTACTAAAAGCTGGCCATCCTTTGGGTAAATCAATTTTTTTAGAGATTACAAGTTGATAACCAAAAAGCAAGAAAGCTGCTAAAATACCTATCATAAAAAAATAAAAAGCACTATCCATAAAAAATACCTCCTTGATTTTTATAGAGCTATTAGAAGCGCCCAAATTTGCAATGAATGGGTGTTTTGCCCCGATTTCCAGCCGATATATCAATAAAAAAAGTACCCCATTGGATACTCTATAGTAATTACCCTAATTCTTTTTCTTGCTGTTTTAGTAACTTACTTTCCATTTCTAATTGCCTCATTCTTCTTTGAAGTTCTAAATTCTCCAATTCCTTCACTAATTCCGAAGATAACTTAATCCTTTCCCTAGCATTCTCCATTAATTTTCTAGTAATTGCTATTCTTTTTTCATTTTCATAAAATTGATCTTTTAGATTCATATTTACAGCCCCTTCCCGATAACTTGCTACGTTCGACACTTGAGAGAAAAAACCCTTTAAATCAGATGGAGAGTAACCATGTACTAAGCACAGAGGTAAAAGAGAATAATAAACACATAAAACAAACAATAAATAAAACATTATTTGTTTGTTTTATGTGTTTTTATCATTAGGTTTATATTTGAGAAATTACGTAAAAAACTCATCAGCCTATAGTTGTAGGAAATACTAGGATTTTTACTCATATGGAATGATAACACTTTGCATGAGGAATAACTTTCTTTAATAAACTTCTATAGTATTTATAAAAGGATAGGGGGCATTTAAATGTTCGAACATGATTTTATCATTAAAACGATTTATGATTTAAATAGTAAGGAAATAGAAAAGAAAAAATAACCATTTGTCGTCAATAAGTACAAAGGATAAAACCCATGATTTTTATGAACTGAACTGCTTTTTAAAATTAATTTCTCATCTTATGAATAAACTATCCTTCTTTTACACATTTTAACTTTATAAAATGTAAAGGAGTTGCATACAATGGCAAACAATAAAAATGGCAACACAAATGAATTGTTAGTATATGGTGCTCAACAAGCAATTGACCAAATGAAATATGAGATCGCTAGTGAGTTTGGTGTAAATCTTGGTCCTGATACAACTGCCCGTGCAAATGGATCAGTAGGTGGAGAGATTACAAAACGTCTTGTGCAAATGGCGGAACAACAACTTGGTGGCAAAAACATTCGATAATCAGATCCTTCTAACTGAACATGTATTAAAGGAGAAGTGGGTTTCCCATTTCTCCTTTTCTTATTGTAAAGCATGCTTCTTTGCCCCCTTTTCTCCGTGGTCTCATATGAGATTGTTGAATCTTCATTTACCTAGTAGGCTTTTTTCTTAAATTGTTCCTTCACATAGGTACAATTTCGTTTATGTTCACGGGAAAAGAAACGATCGTGTTTATAATGCACTCTGACTTCACAAGAAGGACAGATAAAAAAGCCCATTTTTATTTTATCTTGATTGACCTCATGCGCATAAAACTCCCCTGTAGCTTTAAACAGTAACACATGTTTAGCTTTTTCGATTTTTGCTCGCATAATTGTATCCTCCCTTACCATAATTACCACTCAATTCCATGGTAAGGGTTATATGGCAAGAAGACAAAATAAAAAGGAGCACTCTCCTTCATCCATGACTCATATACTTTCTAATACTGCTCTTTTTTTAAGAAGAAGCTAATTTAATATTATGTAACCTTTTAAAGTATGAAAAAGATGATATGATCACTTATGAAACCCATAATAATAACAATGATATGGTTTCTATTTATTTGGAGTGTGATCAAACATGTTTTTAATTCATTTATGTGAACCTTGTAAAGTTGAGGAAATAACAACTCAAATAGATCCAAAATATAAATGCCCTAAGTGTGGGCTATTGACCGAAGATAGATGGATTGATGAAGAAAAGGAATATGAATCGTGAGTTTTAAAAGAGAGCATTAATGCTCTCTTTTTTAAAACATAAGAGGGCTTTATAGTGATTACACCAACTTGTCTTTATTGTGAGAGTATTGTTAATCTGCCAATTAAGAAGGATGCTCTAACCTATTGTGAGTTCTGTAATGATTATGTGCATTGCTCGCAAGGTGGAAAGGGAAAAAGTCTTTATACTATTTGATTGATTATGAATTTATGAATATAGATCCTCTATACCCAAAAAAACTTCGCCATGTTTTACTTGCTACTTCTTCCCGCCTTCTACCATCGTAGTATGAAAAAAGAGGACTTTTCATTCCTTCTCTTGCTCTCAAACTTTTGCTTTTTTTAACGTTCCATTTCCTGTGTTGTACTCCGTTTTTTTAGAATGTGCTCCACTATTCTGTACAAAAAGTTCCGAAAATCCATTTTATGATTTCTCTCCTTTTTCCCTTTGTCATCATCCTTTTTCTTTCTCAGTACCGCCCCTCTTTTTAAGCCAACCTTTTAAAAATCCCTAATAAAAAATCTTTTTTCCTTTACTAACTCATCAAATTTTTTAACGGCTTTTAACCGTAATTGAATTGATATTTCAAATATTGATGTCTACTTTATCCGACCTCTGTTTTGTAGTAATGCCCATTTCACCTAAAAAAGAGAAGAGCATAAGGGGTTTTTGCTATCACAGGGTGTGATAGGCTAGGCAAAGCCTAGCGAAACCGTGATATCACGGAAACCTTCAGAGTGGCGACTCTCTGGCGACTCCAAAACGGTGTCCGGCGACTCTCTGGCGACACATTGGCGAGTCAATGGCGACACCTCTTTTTCACTTCATGGCTAAATCTTGTTGCTTTTCATTCAATTTTTGGAGTTTTCTTGTAGACTTTTTTGGTCACCTTCATAGAGCTGAATGCTTTCACCACTTGATTGAATGACATCCTTTTTCATCGCAATTTTTGATTCTATCTCGACTTTTCCATAGCCTTTCATTTTCTTTTTTATAAAATCTTTTTCTAACCGATTTGAACATAAAAAAAATAAATATCGACGTCCTGGGAGCATGTATTTTTTTAGAACGGTAATCGTTTATAGAATAAAAATTGATTCATGAATGATGAAAAAGCACAAGCAAATCACTCGTATTGTAAGCAAAAAGAAATGGACGTTTTGACCATGAACGTGCAAAAGAAATAAAAGTAGATCGTTTACTTCTGCCTTATTTTTTTCAAAAAACACTTCAAAATGAGATGACCCTTGAGGGGACATTTATCGACTGTGAAGGGTCGGTGAAGGGAGTTCTGGGACAAATGTTGTGATCACTGAGGGTACGGTGAAGGGACTGACCTTCAATTTGAGGGTGCGCTGAGGGGGTTCTTGTAAACATTTCCTTGTACCCAAGATTTTGTTAGGCTCTGCCTAACCCCACACAGCCTGTGGGGGCAAAAAACCCTTATGCTCTTCTCCCTATTTTTTGAGGGGCACCATTATTTTAGTTAATTGACATGAAATATGGAAATTAAAATAAGAAATGTTCATCCTATTGCTGTTAAAAGATTGATGAGTTAGCAAGAAAACATGTTCAATCATGACAGCAATTTTCAAAGAATTAGGTTCACACATGAGCTATTTTTAATCAACAATTCCACCGAGAAGGACCCCTTAAAAATTTAATTAAAGTCAAAAGTAAGACGATGGAACGTTGTGTAATTTCTATGGAAAACTTAAATGATATGTTAAAAGAATTGATGAGGAAGTATGGGGATGATGAATAGAAAGGCCGGGTGATTTCATTCGATATAGTCACATATTAATACATTCAAGATTACATGCTAAAAAACAAAATTAGATATCCTGGCGACGCTATATCTGACATTTGTAATAGATTCAAATATAAACAAAAAAAAGAATGGAACTGCACTAATTTTCTCATAAATAAGCTCACCACTTGGGGCTCCTAATTTTCCAATAGGACCATTTCCCCCCTCATACATCAATAAAAAAAGCAGCTTCTACATTTATAAGTAGAAGCCGCCTATATCATACTTTTAGAATTTTGCATAGTGTCATTTTTTATAGTCCCTTTTTAGAAAAAGGACTATAAAAAATGACACTACCCAGAATGCCCATTTACCCTTACCATTGAAGTTGTACTAATCCACTAAACATCCAAAAATAATAAAAACTAAACATCATAACATACTTTAGAATACTTGAGGAGGGGAAACTTTTTTCCCCTCCCCTACTCTCAAAAACTCATATATGATAAAGGTGATTCCTACAGTAATATAGGATCACTCGTAGCTAAATATACTTGTTTTGATATATTTTGCTAATTTTTATTGAATTATGAGACTACTTAACGCTATAATATAACTAACAAAAACGTGCGGATAGAAAAAAGACTTCAACTGTTTAAGTAGTGGACGAACACTCTTAAACCGTTCCTCCTAGTTACGGTAGGAAAAACACTTGTCGAAGTCTCTTGTTAATAGAGTTAGTTTTGTTTAATTTAAAACTTATGGTTTTATTTTATACGAAATTGACATCTATTTCAAGGGCTTAGTTCATCAAAATCACGGCATTGTTTTCCTTTCATCAGGGAGACAGTGTCTTTTTTGTGTTCCTTAAAGGAGAAGATGAACAAATGACAAAGCTTTTTACCTGCTATTTACAAGATGTAAATACCTTCAACGGACGATTCACATGGTTATGGAAAGAAAAACCGACCCTTCGTAAAAAGAAAGAAGCGTTTTTAGAAACCCTTCGTACTTACTTTAAACAACAACAAGTAGCCCTACATAAAGTATTCCCTAAAAAACGTATGGAAATGTTAGATTACGTGATTTATAACCTTGTTGCTACAGGTATTCAAGCCATTCACTCAAAAACACTTATGCAGAAATTTGATGTATCTCAAAGTACCGTTTCTCGCTTTGTAAAATCATTAAAGGAAACACCTTTTATGATCGTGGCACGTTATATCAAAGAAGATACAACAGGTGCTCATCCTGATAGCTATGTATTTATCCTTAAAAGCCATACAAATTTTGATCAAATTTGTGAGGAAATCTTTTTTGACCATGACACAACAGGTATCCAAACGCTTCAACAAGAAGAAATGACAACTCCTGTGACAACTCCTGTGACAAGTCCAGAAAGTGCCGAAAACGTTGATACAACAAGCTTTGAGGACGAAAAAACATCGTCCCCCTTTATTAACCTTGATTTACCTAAAAATCATTTAAATAATCATTTAATATCTGCTTCACAGTCATTTTCTTATATCAAAGGTGTGCCTAAGAAAGTAAATAACGTGTATGCAGGTAAATATGGTCATCAATTAAAAGATTTTTATGCTCGTATTCGAAATGCTGCAAAAGCAGTAAAACGAGATACAAAGACTGATATTGTGAAAGAACAGGTACATGAAGTCGCTTATAAAGCCATTGTAGGCTTAGATAAATATGTATATGAGGCTAATCATAAGGGTACTCCCCTATCACTGGATGAAATGTGCCGTCTTGTTTATCAAATTGCTTACAATCAATTTACAAATCTACTAAAAGGGAATAACGAAGAACAATCATCTAAGTCAGACATACATACTGAAGCTGAAACTGCAGCGTCATATACACCTAAACATATCATCCGTAAAGAAATGGTTCCTGCCTGGTTAAAAGCTGAACAGGAGCAAAAAGAGTCTACACAAGAAACAGCTATTTCTCTGGATCAACAGCTTGAAATGATCCAATTAAAGCAAGATTTAGGGCAAGAACTAACGCCAGAAGAAGAAAACTTACTCCAAGAGCACAGTACTACGTACAGTTCGTTAGAAATGGCGCAGCTTAAACAAGATCTAGGACAAGCCTTAACACCAGAGGAACAAGCTTTATTGCACCAACAGGACCAGTTAAAAGGCTCAGTTTCTTAATCAAAGAATGTAGAAATCCCTTAGAAGCTGATATTTTAATAGATTATGTTTATTTAGATATATGTTCTAAATAAACAATGACAATACATCTACGTAGGAGGAGATTACTATGCCACATAAAATGACATTAACAGGATCTGCGACAGGACCATTACGAGAATACGATCGCTACGTTGCCTTTGATATGCGTGAAAAAGGCTCACCTTCTGCGCCTAAAGGTCTGAAAAAGAGTACATTTATTTCGTATACCGTGTTTGTTGCAAAGAAAGCCTTTAATAAAACAGGTCTCACTAAAAAGAGTATTATGCATGAGAAAATCTTAATTCAAGGGGAACCGACGTTAGATATTCCAATTGACGAGTGCCCTGGGGAAATTGGTATCATCTGCTTCCAGATTACCGTTCTCCCGAATAAAAACGATAAAGAAGCTAATGAGTCGAAAGATAAAAAAGAAGCGAAACAAGAGGTTTCTAAGGGACAACAAGAAGTTGCAGCTACCAAGCAGGAAGAAAAACAAAATCCTGTTTCTCAGCCTGTAGCAAAAGAAGAGGAAAAGGAAGCTGAAAAAGTACAGTCAGAAGCGAAAAAACTACCTGTACAAGAGCAAAAGGCTGCACCACAACAGAAGCAGCTACCAACTCAGCCCAAAGGGACACAGGATTTCGTGAGCTTTGATGAGATCATTGTACCCGAAGCATTCTTAAAGACACGTCCAAACCCTGTGAAAACAGAAGAAGTCATTGAATTTGTGAAGCGTACAGGACACCTTGACAAGCCGTTAACGATTGATAAAGGATCGAAGGTCTTAAAAGATGGCTATCGTCGTTATATTGTGGCTAAAACCGTGAAAATGGACAAAGTCCCTGTTGTCTATGAATATCAAAAACAAGAAGGTTAAGACTTGGTCGAAGAGTCTTTTAATATGAAAAATAAGTAAGAATAGGAACTTTAATGAATAGCCCACTACTTTAATATATAGTGGAGTAACAAGAACATCTCTAAAATTTTGTTAGGAAATGGTTTAGAGTTCCGAAAACATGGGGTAAAGTTAGACATATCTTTTGTGATCACCTGTTCAATGTGTTTGATCTCTCCGGGGAAGCCAGTTATCTTTATGGTGACTGGCTTGTCTTTCTGTAACTAAGTCATACGGGGAATTATAGCGGTGTATATGGCTAAGACCCTTATTCCCCCAAGGGTTCAGCTAATACACCGTTATTTTTTGTTGAGATACTTACCATTGATTCTCGCAGCCATTACCCTTACAGTTTGGGCAATGCGCATTAGATCATGAACAATCCACGTAGGCTTGATGACAGTGTAGCTGTCACTATGCCCACAAGGGCTTTTTTAAAATAAGCCAAAACGCTTTTTCCTTTTTGATTCCGGTTTTTGTTCCAAAATTCTTTTGTTTTGTTCTTGAATTTGCTTATAACTTTCAATCAACAACCTGTCACGTGCCTCGGCTCGTTCATTTTGTTCATCTAATTTCTTTTCTAACTGACTTATATCTGAATTAGGATCACTTAGCAATTCAATTTTTTCTTCCATTATACGATTTCGCTCTTCACTTGCTGCTAACTGCGCTTTTGTCGATCTTAATTCTTTCATAACTTCATCCAAGGTCTGTGCAAGAACCATATTAAATTGTTCTTGTCTTTCGTTGAAGCTTTCTTGGTTTTCTTCTTTTTCTAACAATCTATCAATCTTCTTTTCTAATCTACTTTTCTCTTCTATTTTAACAAAGACTTCTTCATCCCCGTTTTTCCACGCTAGAACTTGATCCCAAGAGAAGTTCTCTTCCCTTACTAGTCTTAATATTTCCCCTAGTTCTTCGATATTTTCCTTCGTATACTTTCTATAGCCTGTACCATCGTCTTTGGAGCGTTCAGTTTGAATATTAAAATAGTCCGTATATTTCCGAAGAAGGTCTGTACTTACATCTAAACTTTTAGCAACTTCACCGGGTTTGAAATATCTTTTTCCCTGTTTTTGTTCCAAGAAAATCTCCTCCTGTTTTTAAAAACGGAAATGCTGCATCCGTTGGTAGAGTAAGAAAAAAAGAAAACGGAATAGAACTTGTTTCAGAAATCATTCCTGTTTTTTTCTTCTCATTGTTATTGGAATTGTTTATGTAATAAATTTCTTATTTCGCTCAGTTTCTCTTCTTTAAATGAAAAAAGAAAGGAACATTGTTGTCTTTTTTTATAGGCGTAATCTCAATAACTCTTTATTAAAGAATAACAAAATGATTATCGAGAAAAGTTCTATTGGTGAAAAAAAGATTTCCTGCTCTATTCCAAGAAAATAGTTTCCTGTTTTAAAAACGGAAATGCTGCATCCGTTGGTAGAGTAAGAAAAAAAGAAAACGGAATAGAACTTGTTTCAGAAATCATTCCTGCTTTTTCTTCTCGTTGTTACTGGAATTGTTCACATAATATATTCCTTGTTTCGTATAGTTTATCTTTTTTAAACAAAAAAAGAAAGGAACGTTGCTGTCTTTTTTTATAGAAGTAATCTCAATAACTCTTTATTAAAGAATAACAAAATGATTATCGAGAAAAGTTCTATTGGTGAAAAAAGATTTCCTGCTCTATTCCAAGAAAATAGTTTCCTGTTTTTAAAAACGGAAATGCTGTATCTATTGGTAGAGTAAGAAAGAAAGAAAACGGAATAGAACTTATTTCAGAAATTATTCTTGTTTTTTATTTTTGGTATTCCGGAAATATTTATGTAATATATTCTTTATTGCGTTCGGATTATCCTTTTTAAACGGAAAAAGAAAGGAACGATACTCCTTTTTTATGTAGAATTATCAATCTAGTTGAACTTGTAGTTAAACTTAATATTTCGATCTCTTTTGCAGGAGAAAACAAGTTTAACTTAGATTAAACTTAATGTTTTGGAGAAGAAAACGAATGGCAAAACAAATAGGAGGTTTAGAATAAAAGAGGTGAAAGAGCCATTTATCAATTAAAAAGAGAGTACTTAAAGAATATAAGTAAGTATTATTGAAAAAGCGGGGGATTGTTTGGAACATAATGATATAGAAGTTTAAGTTTTGGTGCGAAAACTTAAACTTGGTCGTAATTAATCTCCTAAAATTGGACATACTAATACTATCACTCTACGAGATGTGTAAGTAGTATGGAAAAGAAAAATTTATATCCTGCGTTTTCTGTAAATTTTTTTTGCACTGAATCCAAAAAACTGCCTTCATTTTTATCGATATTAAGAAGGAGATTCTGTTTTAACTATAAATAGTAGCTTCACCAATCATATTGTACGTAATAAAAAAGACTTGTTTCTGAGGCTTAAAAAACATGTTCCGTTTTGGTCGCATAGATCCTTACTACAATATAAAATACTTGAAATGGTATCATACCCATAACAAAGACCGTCCATTATCTATCATTGTGTAAGACGGTCTTAATTGTATTCATGCTATATGTTTATGACAAAAATATCGACAATATTTTAAAGGAGATTAAGAGAAGAACGCAATGGCTAAAATGGTAGCCACACAACCTAGATAAATGTTTCCACTCCAATCTCTTTTATCTTTTTCATCAACAGAGTAGCTATTATACGAGCCAGCAATTGGCTCTATTTTTAATTTGCGTTTTGTCTCTTGTTCACTATCGAAGATCAAGTCTAATTCCTCCATTGTTTGAGAATTGTACGATAGGAAGCGTCCCTGTTCGTCTCTCAGACGTTGGCTCACATCGTGAAAGTGACTCTTTTTCACTGTAGGAGGAACGTGAGGGTTGAATAATTGCTTCTGGTATTCGTCTGCTACCAGTTGGTGTTCTAAGTACTTTAGAAGAGCTTGAAGACGTTCCTTTTCCTTCCATGACATCATATATAATGCTCCCTTCTTCTTTTACATTCACGTCTTGCTCCAGCCATAAATAATGGGCAGAAGCGTCCCATGGTGGAGAGGGGGGAGTGACATCACTTCGTTTATAGTGACTCATAATTTCTAGAAATAACGGATTGTTGGCAGCTGTGAACAATGCACATCTGACAATTTGATTTCGACTTAGGGATGTTTGCTGAAACCACTCATCAATATATGTACGATAGACGTCGCTACACCTTAAAGTGAGTCGATACACGGAATCCTCTCCTTATTACTATATTTATCTCGTAAATTCTTTTTATTTTTCTGTATGCGCTGTTTTTTTATTTAAAATGGTTTCTAGTACCTTCTTACCTTCTGATGTCAGGAAGACACCATTTTTTGAGTTTAATAATTGGATGGCTAATTCTTTATTCATATCGTTCACTCCTATCCTTATGTTATGACACTAGTGTGATGCCTTCGTGACATCTTACTTGATGATATGAAGGGGGGCTTGTACACTATTCCTCATCTTTCAGGAAGAATGGGTTTATTTTTCAGGATTATTGGACATCATTGAAAAATGAAGGAGAGTGAAAGAATGTTTGGACTTGGAAAAAGACGCACAAAGTTAGGTAAATGGCTAGATAGACGAGGGATATCTCAAGCATGGTTAAAGGATAAAACTGGATTAAATAAAAACACTATTGGAGATTTAACGAGTGATATAGATCGATCACCAACTCAAAAGACTATGAAGAAAATACTTAAAGCACTAAGGGAGATTGATCCTAATCTTAAAAGTGATGATTTTTGGGACATTTAAAAAATTCTTATTTATACAAGAGTCTTTTCTTACTCGCTATTATAGTGCAAAAATCGTCATCAATCTTAAAAAGTACTTATAATAAAATAGATTGTTAAGAAGACAGCTAAAATAAATGTTTTTTCTAATAAAAATTAAGGAGAAAAATAGCAAGGAACAGAACTTCAAAGATAAAAGCAACTATTTCTGGAAATAAAGCTATTATTTCTAAATTTACTGTTATTTTAATAAGCTTACCAAGTAATTTGACCCTCCCCAATTCGTGGCTTCTTTAGATTTGACTGTAAGATTAATATCATGTGGCGAAGACAATATATCTAAAATTTCTGTAAGAAAACTATAAGTATACTTCCACTCTCAGCTTTAATCCGGGTCCTAGGATTAAATATAGGTATTTTCCTCACTTTCCTTACCAAATCCCACTAATACATATAAACGCAACAAGGTAAATGATACTTATGTCTTTGGGAAGTATCATTTGTGCATAGGACATTAATCTAGCATTTATTAAAATAACGATTATACAAATAATTGCAAACGGTGTGAACCAACTTAAGAGTCCATACCAATTTATAGAGTCTTTACTGAACCCTGAAACTTGTATTAAAAACCTGCTCATAAGGTAACAGTTAAGAAATGGACTATATCAGAAATGAACCCTGTACAAAAAGATGAAGAGAATACACCTCTAGCATATTTAAAAGATGTTCAAGTATTTATTTGATTATTTTATTTATGTTTTAAAACAAGAAGTAAATTGATGACAAAAAAACATATGCTGGTTAACAGAGGATAGTTTAAGGTTGATGGCAAAAAGGGGGAAAGACATGAAATGTATTAAAGCATTAAAAGTATTTTATGTCATTTTAGCTGCAGTAGGAGCTATTCTAGCACTAGTTTCTTACTTTCAGCATTCACTTTATTTGAAATCACTGGGTCTTGTTTTGTTAGGGGCATCTCTCGTTTTTAATGGTTATACTACTCATTTAGAGTGGAAAGGAAAGAGTCCCTTTCTTTATATGGCCATAGGTCTAATAGTGATTGTGATAGCTATAGGTGGTTTTACTGGAACATGGTAGCTAAGAAAAGTCTATATAAATAGAATATATATTGAATTTTTAAGGTTCTAACATCTAAGAACAACCAAACTATCCTCATTTGTAATAAGAGTTTCTTGCTAATATTTTCTCTTTTATAAATAAATGCAGTTATTTCTGTTAAACATTTATTAATATTCTCTTTCACTTTTGCACACTCATTAAAAGTATTTTGTTTACGGTAGTTTCAAAAACGATAAGAGTGATGGATATACCTTGTAGGTTGAACTTTTCCTTACTATTATAGAATTAGTTACTAATATACTAGTAGGAAAGGGTGTCTTATTTGCACAAAAAGTCTTTAGTTGTATTAATCATGCTAATAGTAAGTATAGCTTCTGCAGCTTGTTCAAGTTTAAATACAAGTGAAGAAAAAACAAGTCATACAGTGAAAGAACATCAACAACATTCTGAACACGTTAGTGGTGACATTAGGGAAGAAACAGCAAGTAATGAAGTTCTACCGGAATTCTTAAGGGATAAATCCGAGGATATGCAAGTTATTTATGTAAATGCTGCTCAAAATAAAGAGCTATTAGAGAAGATCCCATGTTATTGCGGATGTGGTGAATCAGCTGGACATAAGAATAACTATGATTGCTTTATCCATGAGAACAAAGAAGATGGAAGAGTAGTATGGGATGATCATGGAACAAAATGTGGTGTCTGTCTTGAGATAGCTGCTCAGTCAGTCTCTGATTTAAAAGCTGGTAAATCAATTAAACAAATTCGCCAATCAATTGATGAGAAATATAAAAGTGGTTACGCGAAACCCACTCCAACTCCAGAAGTTTAAGACTTATATCAACTACAATGGGTCCTTATCCGTAATTAAAGATAGTAAGAAATCTTATAATCAAAAGTTGTGTATAATCAAAACGAGCCCTAGGTAATAATTGATACCTAGGGCTTTAGTTTATTCAGGTTTATTATTTGCATTTGGATCTGGTGTGAAAGAAGATTTATAATCCTTATATTTTACTTCGGTGACCATTCCAGCAGAAGCATGATGTAAATCATGACAATGGAACATCCAGTTTCCAGGATTGTCAGCTTTAAATGCTACAACATATTCTTCACCTGGTTTAACATTAAGCGTATCTTTCATCAGTGGGGAACCTTCTATAGGTTTTCCATTTTTACTTAATACTTGAAAGAAGTGGCCGTGTAAATGCATTGGATGATCAGCAGATTTAGATGTGTTTTTCAACGTTACTTTAACTAAATCGCCTTCTTTTACATCTAATGGTTCAGTATTAGGGTAGGTTCTATTATTGATGGTATAAAGCATGCTATTGTCCTTCATCGCTGTACCAAGATTCATTTTATAATCAACGTCATATTTGCTATTAAGAAAGAAATCACTTTTTGTTGTTTTTCCGTATTTAGTGATATCAATGTTTGGTAAAGATTCTTTTGGATTTTGCTTATCATTTGTCTTCTCTGAATTATTATAAACAATTTTAGCAACCATGTTTTTAGCAGCATCAGTATCATCATGGGATTCAATATACGATGTTCCTGGGTTGTTAGCTTTAAATACTAAATCATATCGCTCACCTGGAGCGACTGTCACCGTTTGATCTTTTATAATAGCAGGATCATTAATTGGTTGCCCATCTGTTGAGACAATTTTAAAGTCATATCCATGTACATGTATCTTATGAGAGATATATCCTGCATTTACTAAACGAAGTTCCACAGTGTCTCCCTCTGTAACTTTTAGGGTTTCCATATTTTTCGCACTTTTTCCATTAATGGTATAAAGATCGTACATGCTCATGTCATCTTCCATGTCCATGTTCATCCCATCCGTGCTTTCACTTGAGTCATCTGTACCTTTGGTATCTTTATCACTTGTCATGGAACTATGATCCATACCTTCCATACTGCTCTCACCTGATGAAATCCATTCATCTAATACAAGTGTGTAATCTTTATCCACTTTTTCTTCATCTTTTCCTTCTACAATCAACGTCCCGTATAAGCCTTTATCTATCTGGTTTACACTATCTTGATGAGAGTGGTACCAATATGTTCCCGGAGTAGAAGCTGTAAATTCATAAGTGAATGTTTTACCAGGCTGTACAGCATTCATGGTGACCCCTGGGATACCATCTTGACTGTTTGGTACAGGAAGCCCATGCCAGTGGATAGTTACAGGTTCAGATAATTCATTTTTTAGATTAACTTTAACTTTATCACCTTGTATAACTCGTATTTGAGATCCAGGTAAGGATCCATCGTATGTCCAAACAGGTAATTTCGTTCCATTACCGAAATCATGTGTAGCTTCCTTAGCTGTTAGAGTAAATTCCTTTCCTGTCTTTATCTGTGTTGCCTGAGTAGAAGGAAGTTTTTCTTTCTTACTCTCTTCTCCCTTGCCTGTATTCATGTTGGACATATCATGATTGTTCATGTCTTCTTCACTCATATTAGACATGTCATGCCCTTTCATGCTGCCTTCACTATTAGAACATGCCACTCCAATTACAACTAATAACGAAAACATTAAAGTCAGCCATATTTTTTTCACTACGGCACCTCCATAATAACTTAATATGTCTATAATGTAATTTATAATTGTGCAGAATGTTTGCAGATATTGTAAATAATTAATGACTTACGAAATTTGTCTAAAGATAATTTTGAAGTAATAACCAATCTGCACACTTTCTTCACATATTTTTTCTAAAATTTATTGAAGGCTAAGTTAAAGGACGTGAAAACATGAATAGACTCTCAATAAAACTTGGCTTGTTGTTTCTAGTCTTTATTCTATTGATTGAGGTTGGATTATTTTTTTATCTATATACTGGGCTGGCTGGCACGAGAATTTCAGAGGAACTAGAAAGTTTGAGACTACGAGGGAACAGCCATCGTGAAGTATTAGAGAAACACCATGATTCTGCTACCCTAAGCCATGTCGCTTTGATGGAATCAGAAGCAGAGACAGATGTAATTATTACAGATGAATATGGAAAAATCATACGGACTTCTACTCCTTTAGTGAAAGGAGCTAGAGAAGCTGTAGAACAATGGCAAGGCTATTCTCTTAGGTATAAAGGGGAAATCATGCAGGGGAATTGGAAGAACAAACCCTATATTGCAACTGCCTCTCCTATTAGACTAAATAAAAAAAATGTCGGAACTGTGTACATGTTCGAAAATACTAAAGATATACAAGACATGATAGCTAGGCTTCAACATCATTTTTATATAGTCGGAGTTATTTCAGTGTTATTTTCAATTATCACTATTTTTGCGCTTTCTAAATTTATAACACTTCCTCTTATAAGAATGAAACAGGCAACCCAAAAGCTTAGTCAAGGAGACTTTTCTGTTAAGCTGGGGGCACATTCAAGAGACGAATTGGGCCAGTTAGGAACATCCATTCAAACTCTTGCTAATGAACTACATCGTTTAAAGGAAGAACGTAACGAATTTTTAAGTAGCATATCGCATGAACTACAAACCCCCCTTATGTACTTAAAAGGGTATGCCGATGTAGCCAAACGCCAATCAAACAGTGAAATGGAAAGAAATAAATACCTTAATATCATTGAAGAGGAAGCACAAAGATTATCTCAACTAGTTAAAGATCTATTTCAACTTGCTCAACTTGATCAACATACATTTTTAATTCAAAAACAGAATGTAAAATTATACTCCTATTTACATCATATAATTCAGCATTTTGATTTGGCTTTAAAAGAAAAGGATATTCAACTGCATTTAAATTGCCCACAAGAAATTGAGGTAAATATTGACCCTGAAAGATTCCAGCAAGTTGTTGTTAACTTGTTGGATAATGCATTGAAGTATTCTGACAATGGAACCGAAATTTTAGTGATAGTACGAGAACTACCTAAAAAAGTTACGATTACCTTTAAAGATCAAGGAATAGGAATTCCTTCGACCGATCTTCCTTATGTCTTTGATAAATTGTATAGAGTAGAAAAATCGCGCTCAAGAAAGAGTGGAGGTTATGGTTTAGGATTATCTATTGTAAAAGAAATTGTGGAAGCTCATGGAGGCTCAGTCACAATAGAAAGTGGAGTAGGAAAAGGCACTATGGTTGAAATCTTGTTAAGAGAGGATGTTTAGAATGCCAACTATTTTGTTAGTTGATGATGAATCAAGGATGTTAGATTTACTTGAACTTTATCTTACTCCAAATGGTTTTACATGTATTAAATTTGATTCTGGAATTGAAGCATTAAACTATCTAGAAGAAGGAAATGAAGCTGACTTAATGCTGTTGGATATTATGATGCCCGATAAAGATGGATGGGAGATATGCCAGGAAGTTAGAAGTAGTTCCAAAATTCCAGTAATAATGCTAACTGCACGTAATCAAACCGTTGATATAATAAAGGGTTTAAATACAGGAGCTGATGATTATATCGTTAAACCTTTTAGTGAAGGAGAACTAATCGCTCGCCTTAGAGCAGTATTAAGGAGGGCTTCAACGGAAAGTGAGGAAATTAACTATAAAGGGTTGTTATGGAGTCGAGAAAATCACTTTTTAAAATATGAAAATCAAGAAATACAAGTGACTCCAAAAGAGTTTAAGCTAGTAGGATTACTCTTACAATACCCAAATAGAGTGTTTAGTCGTGAAGATTTATTAACTTCAGTATGGGGATACGATGCTGAAACTGAAGGAAGAACAATCGATTCACATGTACGAAATGTAAGGGATAAACTACGTAAAGCAAGCTTTCCTGTAGATGACCATCTTCAAACTGTGTGGGGATTAGGCTATAAATGGGTAGACAGCAATTAGAGCAAGTTGTTGTTGAGTGGTTATCTACAAATGAACTTATAGCAATATTAATTAGCCTGTCCCTAAACATTGTTATAAGTGTTTTAGGCGTTATACCTAGCGTATTTCTAACAGCTGCAAACTTGAAAATATTTGGTTTTTGGGAAGGGACCATCATTTCATTTTTAGGAGAAGTAATCGGAACAAGTGTATCTTTTTGGTTATATAAAAAGGGTTTCAAAACATTTTTAAGAAACAAAACGCAGAATCACCCTAAACTAGATAAACTCCTATCAACTACAGGGAAAGAAGCTTTTTATTTAGTCATAAGCCTGCGCTTATTACCTTTTATACCTTCCGGATTGGTTACATTCCTTGCAGCTGTTGGAAATATGGGCTTTTTAATATTCTTCTTAGCCAGTACATTAGGGAAGATCCCTTCCATAGTCTTAGAATCCTATTCAACATATCAAGTAGTAAACCTAACGTTAGAAGGAAAAGTAATTTTAGCAGCGTTAGCACTAATTTTAATTCTCTATGTTGTAAGGCGTAAAAAATCAACTAGATAAATTATTATTGCTCCTTAGATTAACAGAACAATCCTAATGTACTGGAGGATGTTCATGAAAAACAGTAGGAAGAGAAGACCATTAGATCGACCAGATCGGTATACAAAGCGATCAGTAGCTGCTTTTATTACAATTTGTTTATTTCTAATAGCAATATTAATTTTAAACCCAGCTTCAAGAAGTTATATTTATGTTCATCCCCTAAATCAATGGTTAAGAAATTATCCTGCAGAGTCCATGATGTATATAATGGGAACAGAAAACAAGCATTTTAGACATGTTCTTCCAAACGGGTTTGAGCCTCCCAATGTCTTATCTGTGACTGTTGAAACGTTCACAGATATTCAGTCACAGCGAATTGCTACTCTTCTTCTAGATGAAGTACCTGGCTTTAAAACGTTTGATACAAAGATAATAGTAGCGGGTGAAGGAACAAACTACAGTAACCTTCCCGTCGAATCATCCCCTCCTATGGATGTATTATTAAAAGAAAGAGAATTATCTACAGAAGATCTACGAGAAATAGAAAAAACAGACAAAAGTACTGATCATAAACACAAAGAGCCTTTAAAGACTACAGAAGGTAAGAAAGTAGCCTTCATCTATCATACACATAGCCGCGAATCTTTTTTGCCTTATTTAAAAGGAGAAGACAATCCAGATAATGCCCATGACTCTAAAGTGAATATTATGTTGGTAGGCAAAAAATTAGGTGAACAGTTAGAACAAAAGGGGATTGGAACGGAAGTAAATACAACTGATGTTGTAAAAGAATTAGAATCAAAAGGGTTGGATTATCGTAGTTCATATAAAATGACTCGAGAAATTTTACAAACATCCACTAATCAAAACAGAAATTTAACTTTCTTTTTTGACTTACACCGGGATTCTCAAAGAAGATCAATAACCACAAAAGAAATTAACGGTGAAAACTATGCGAGATTATTTTTTATTATTGGCACGGAATACAAGAACTATGAAAAAAACCTACAGTTTGCTAAAGGATTAAATACTCTTTTAGAGAAGAATTATCCTGGGATATCCAGAGGTATATTTGAAAAAAATAAAACTCAAGGAAATGGCGTGTACAATCAGGATTTATCAACCCACTCCATTATTATAGAAGTTGGTGGAGTTGATAATACCATGGAAGAAATGTATCGGACAACAGATGCTTTAGCAGAAGTAATAGCAGATTATTACTGGCAAGCAGAAGCTGTCTCGAATTAATAATATAGATATATTTTTTAATAATATTACGCCCTACCCTAGAAATCTTTTACCTTACTTTCAGGGTATTTTTAAATTTTTTTTTTAAAAGGGCGTTTACCCCTTCACATAGGGTAGGGGGGTACCGTATAATGTAATCAAGAAGGAGTTGATTGAATGGATGAATTAGAGAAAATTACTGACAATGATAGTTGTTGCTCTATAAATAGTGAACGTAAAAGTCATCACTCACCAGAAGTTAAGAAAAACCTAGCAAGTAGACTAAATCGTATCGAGGGACAGATCCGAGGTATCAAAGGATTGATTGAGAAAGATACCTATTGTGATGATGTCATTACTCAAATTTCAGCCGTACAATCTGCTTTAAATGGTGTAAGTAAGATATTACTTGAAGGACACCTTAAACACTGTATAGTTGAGCGCGTTCAAGAGGGCGATCAAGAAGTAATAGATGAACTATTAATTACAATTAAACGATTAATGAAATAAAAAAGGAGATGTTAAGAATGGAAAAAGTAACATTATCAGTAAAAGGAATGTCTTGTGGTCATTGTGTGAAATCTGTTGAAGGTAGTGTTGGTGAACTTAATGGTGTCCAACACGTAGAAGTAAATTTAAACGAAGCAAAGGTAACTGTTGAATTTGATCAAAACAAAGTATCTTTAGAGTCAATTAAAGAAGCGATTGATGACCAAGGTTATGAAGTAGCCTAAATTAAAATAGCGTGCGAATTTTTACGCACGCTTCCTTTAGGTATTGAATATACCTAGTAGGGGTATAATAGGAGGTTATAAAATGAGCGAACAGCAAAAAGAAACCACTTTACAAATTAGTGGCATGACCTGCGCAGCTTGTGCAAATCGTATTGAAAAAGGATTAAAAAAAATTGAAGGTGTTCAAGACGCTAACGTAAATTTTGCGTTAGAAAGATCAACTATAATATACGATCCATCAAAAACAACTACTCAAGATTTTGAGCAAAGAATTCAAAAGTTGGGTTATGACGTTGTAAATGAAAAAGATGAATTTAGTATTACAGGTATGACTTGTGCAGCTTGTGCAAACCGAATTGAAAAAGGATTAAATAAATTAGAGGGAGTCTCAAAAGCAACAGTTAATTTTGCACTAGAGACAGCTACTGTAGAATATACCCCCTCCCAGGTAAGTACAACAGACATGATTCATCGAGTAGAGAAGCTTGGATATGGTGCTACATTAAAGTCAGAAGAAAAAGAAGAGGATTTGAATCATCGAGAAAAGGAAATTGTAAAGCAAAAAGGGAAGTTTTGGTTTTCACTTATTCTAAGTATCCCTTTGTTATGGGCAATGGTTAGTCACTTTTCGTTTACTTCGTTTATTCCATTGCCAGCCATGTTAATGAACCCTTGGGTTCAATTAGCTCTAGCAACACCAGTGCAGTTTATTGTAGGTAAACAATTTTATGTGGGTGCTTTCAAAGCGCTTCGTAATAAAAGTGCCAATATGGATGTTCTCGTCGCCTTAGGAACGAGTGCAGCGTATTTCTATAGTTTATATGTTTCAATCAAATCAATAGGTTCAAACGCTCCAATGATTGAACTTTATTATGAAACAAGTGCCGTATTACTCACGCTTATTATATTAGGTAAGTTATTTGAAGCAAGTGCTAAGGGCCGTTCTTCTGAGGCCATCAAAAAACTTATGGGCCTACAGGCGAAAACGGCAACTGTTTTACGAGATGGTGAAGAAGTTGAAATTCCTATTGAAGAAGTACAATCAGGAGATATTGTGTATGTAAAACCCGGTGAAAAGGTACCGGTAGATGGAGAAATTGTAGAAGGTCAATCAGCTTTAGATGAATCTATGTTGACAGGAGAAAGTGTTCCAGTAGACAAAACGGTTGGAGATGCAGTTATTGGAGCAACCATTAATAAAAATGGATTTTTAAAAGTGAAAGCCACAAAGGTCGGAAGAGATACGGCTTTAGCGCAAATTATTAAAGTAGTGGAAGAAGCTCAGGGTTCAAAAGCACCTATTCAACGATTAGCTGACCAAATTTCCGGCATATTTGTTCCAATTGTAGTTGGTATTGCAATTGTAACCTTTTTAATTTGGTATATCTGGGTTCAACCAGGTGATTTTGCTTCAGCACTAGAAAAATTAATCGCAGTATTAGTAATTGCTTGTCCATGTGCATTAGGGTTAGCAACTCCAACTTCTATTATGGCAGGATCAGGTCGTGCAGCAGAGTTTGGTATCTTGTTTAAAGGTGGAGAACACTTAGAAACTACTCATAGAATTAATACCATTATCTTAGATAAAACAGGTACAGTCACAAACGGTACCCCTGAATTGACCGATGTATTTGTAACAGGTGGATTTGAAGAACAGGAATTTTTAGAGTTAGTAGGTTCAGCTGAAAGACAGTCTGAGCACCCTCTTGCTCAAGCAATTGTTGAAGGGATAAAGGCAAAAGGAACTCAATTCGTCAGCCCTTCATCATTTGAAGCTATTCCTGGTTTTGGAATCAAAGCTGTTGTAAATGAGAAAGAGCTATTAGTTGGAACACGTAAACTAATGAGCCAAAATAACATCCAAATTGATAATGATTTAGAAAGAATGATTGAGTTAGAACGTGAAGGGAAAACAGCTATGCTGGTTGCTATTGACGGACAATACGCAGGATTAATTGCTGTAGCTGATACCATCAAAGACACTTCGAAAGAGGCTGTTAATCGATTAAAAGAAATGGGCTTAGAAGTCATTATGATCACGGGGGATAACAAGCAAACAGCTCAAGCAATTGCTCAACAAGTAGGTATTGAACACGTAATTGCTGAAGTACTGCCTGAAGGCAAGGCAGAAGAAGTAAAGAAACTCCAACAGCAAGGCAAGAAAGTAGCAATGGTAGGAGATGGAATTAATGATGCTCCTGCTCTAGCTTTAGCAGATATAGGGATGGCTATTGGTACAGGTACAGATGTAGCAATGGAAGCTGCTGATATTACGCTAATGCGTGGGGACTTAAATAGTATTGCTGATGCCATCTTTATGAGTAAAAAGACAATCCAAAACATTAAGCAAAATCTATTTTGGGCGTTTGGTTATAACACGTTAGGTATACCGATTGCTGCGATTGGTTTATTAGCTCCTTGGTTAGCAGGCGCAGCAATGGCGTTTAGTTCTGTTTCTGTTGTTCTGAATGCATTAAGATTGCAAAGAGTGAAGTTATAAAGGAGTTTAATCATATGAAAAAATGGATAATTTCAGCCATTCTATACCTTCTTATCGTTATAGCTTCTTATACTGTTTGGGCAAGTTTTAATAAGGAACCAATGGATGAACACCAAAATCATCAATCAATTTCTCCTCTACTGCCAATTGAACAAAAAGATAATGGTAGGGTGTGATGTGAATGAACATGCACGGAGTACAAAAACATGTGCTAATCTGTAACGGGAAAACTTGCGTTAGGAATGGTGGAGAAAAAGTTGCAGACGCAATTCGTGACGAGATAAAAAGAAGTGATTGTACTAGGTCCATTCATACAACTAAAACGTTATGTAACGGTCAGTGTAAAAATGGAGCTATCACAATTTTATATCCAGATGGTATCTGGTATAAAGAAATGGACGAAGATTCTGGAAGAAAGCTTATTAAAGAGATAAATAATCCTCTTCCTTTAGAGGAAAAGATCCTTTTAGATTATAAAGACAACCAATTTATTGAAAAGAAAACAGAATAGCAAAAGGAGTTTAGCTTTTCTCTAGCTAAACTCTTTTTTTATTTACATCTTAGAAAAGGAAAAGTCATTAATTTTATTATAAATTTCATAAAAACTGCACAAAAACTGCACAAAATTTATTTATGCTAAAGAAACAATGTGAAAAATGAGCTTTTTATAAAAATCAGCTCATTATATTTGATATAGATTAATGAATGTAGGGGAATGTAAGAAAAGATAAATTAGTTATTAAAAGATCTATATATTTTTCTTTTAGTCTTACATCTGCCAATGTATATCTTTATTTTATTAAAGAGCAAATTCTGTTGCTCAGAAAGAGGGATTACAATGAAAAAACAACTTTTTATTCTTGGTGTAGCTACAATTATAGGACTAAGTGGGTGTGGAAATAATTCCAATGGTAGTGATTCAGATTCTAAGAAGGAATCAAATCAATCTGAAATGGACCATTCCAACATGAATAAGTCAGAAATGGATCACTCAGAAATGAATCATTCTACTTCAGGTGAAGTTCCTGAAGGATTACAAGAAGCTAAGGATCCAAAATATAAAGTAGGAAGCCAAGCAGTTATTAAAGCAGACCATATGAAAGGTATGAATGGTGCAAAAGCAACAATTGTTGGGGCTTACGATACCACAGTTTATACAGTTTCTTATACACCAACAACTGGTGGAGAAAAAGTCACAAACCATAAATGGGTCATTCATGAGGAAATTAAAGATGCTGATGGTAAAACGTTCAAACAAGGAGATGAAGTTACTCTAGAAGCAGATCACATGGAAGGTATGAGTGATGCCAAGGCTACTATCGATTCAGCTGAAAAAACTACTGTCTATATGGTCGATTACACACCAACAACTGGTGGAGAAAAAGTCACAAATCACAAGTGGGTTACAGAAAGTGAACTTTCAGCTAAATAAAATATACTCAAAGGTTATTAAATGTAAGATATATCTGGTATAGAAACTGCCCCTAAAAACACGGTTTTTAGGGGCAGTTTTTTGCTCTTTACATCTTTAATTTAAAATAAAAGGGGAAACAACTATCGTTAATTTCCTCTATTCTCTATGCTGCTAATTTTCTACATTCTTCTGCGCATTTTAAACAAGAATCCGCACACTTTTGACAGTGTTCATGATCATGTTTTTTGCACTCATTTCCACATGCTTCACAAATTTGAGCACACACTTGAGCTAATTCAGAAACAAAAGGGGTTCCTCTTCCTAAGGCTTGTTCTAAATATGCACAAATATCTGCACATTCACGATCAAGACGAATACAATCCACCATCATATTAACATTCTCTTCTTTCAAACATGCATCATAACAATGATTACATGCAGTCATACATTCATGTAATGTTTGAATAACCGATTGATAATTTTCATGAGACATATAAGAATTCCTCCTTTAAAATTTCCTTCTTTATTACAATAGACTAATGCTTAATAGATTAAACCATGATGGGGTATATTCTTGTCTTTAAAATTATCTAGATAAAAAAAAGAACAAACCTAGGTGTTTGCTCTTTCTTTATATTTATCAAACATTACGCTCTTTGTGCTAATTTCTTTTTCATGGCTTTTTTCTTTGTTACATAACGAGCAGCAAAATAAGAGCCTACTACATAGATAACAGCTAAAGCTTGGAATGATAATGTTTCTACTGTTGGGAACATACAGAACCATACGCCTGCCCAATCAGGGAAATGAACATTAATCGTGGTCGTGCTCATCCATCCTGCTAATTGCATCTCTTGTACAGTTTCTCCTACCATTACAGCTAGAACTACAACTAAAAGAACACCTGTAAATACTAACATTTTCTTATGAGGAAGGCGACGTTGAGCTAAGAACGTAAGAACACCTACTACTAATGTGAGCGCTAATCCAATCAAGGTTCCCTGCAGAACTATATCGGAACCGACTTTTAATCGTAGGTTTTGAAGGAAAAGAACCACTTCAAATCCTTCGCGATAAACGGATGTAAGACCTAGTATAAACAGAGACCAAAATGCACTTTTTTCTACAACTTCTGTTTTCTTTCCAGTCAATTGTTGTTTTTTTCGATTGTGAAGTTGGATCCAACCAGTCCAATAAATCTTATGAAAGAACCAGTTCATGATAATCAGTAAAACAACTACAGCTAAAATCCCTGTAAATGCTTGAATATCAAGCTCTGATGCACTAACAGCAGAGATAATTGTTACAACAATAAACCATGTAGCAAGAGTAGCTATAAAGGAAACTCCTGCCCCAGCAGAGATTGGTTTCCAATAGTTATCTTGCTTTTTACGTACCAAACCAGAGATAATTGCTGATAATACTAAAATAGCTTCTAACCCTTCACGCAAAACAAGAATAGCCGTATTTAATATAGCAGCACCTGGTGTTAAATTTTTCGCAGTAGGATCAGGATTACCCTGATAGTTAATTCCTTGCCATACTACAACCCCAACTAATATTAATAATGAAATAGCAATAAGAACAGTTTTAAGGTTGAAAATTTTCTTTGCCAATGAGATTCACTCCTCAGACATAAAATGATAATGATAATCCTTATCAAATAATAACTGAATAGAGTGTAATCTTATTAAGTCATTAAGTCAATTTAGCCTCTTTATCCATCCACTCTAAGATTGCTTAATTAAGTAAGTTGAATTACTCACATAATTAAGATTAGAATTAGGTTTTTAGACTTATTTATTTTCGTTTTAATATTTTTTTAAAAAAATATAATTCCAAAGGCTTAACTAGAATTAAAATATAATTAAAATAAGATTAAAAAAATTTAATCCTACTAACTGTTCAAGAATTAAAAAGGAGAAGGGAAATCCCTTCTCTTTATACTATGTACTCATTTATACTTAGATACTTTTCTTCATTCCACATTGCCTGCATTCACGTAAGAAAATGCCACTCTTTACCGAACTTTTGAAGTAAGCTGAATTGCAGTTGTCGCAGCGTCCACTGACCTTATCTGGATATTCAGCGTAGTCATATACTTTATCAAGATCTATTTCTTGCTGCTGTTTCTCTTCCATGTTGATCACTCTTTTCTAATTAACTTTTATTAGATTACCACAAAAAGTGATGGTGAAATTATTTTATGTAAAACGAACGTCAATTAGTTCACTTAACCTCATTTTGCTCTTTAATTCAAACACTTCATCGATAAAAACAAACAAATTCCCCAGGGAATCAACAAATTATATGAATCCTGTTTCGGTTATACGTTGCCCGTTTTTATAATATGTAAGGTATACTTGTTTATTTGTATGTAAGGCTTCAATCAAGGTGAAATTGATTTGTTCCATTTGCTCTTCTGTTAAAAGAGGTTGAGGTACTTCCACTTGCTTGTTTATGACTTCCTGTAATCCTAAGTATTGCTCGGGCATACTGGCAAATGGACGCCATTTTTTCATTCCTCTGTTTGGCCCTCCTTTATGCTTTGTGGCCACCAATAAGGCCGTTTCAGTAACGAGCTGTTGAATAATTCAGATAGCTTGAAGCCCTTAGCACGCTATTCTGCCCATAATGCATACGAATTTCATCAATTGTTTTGGCAAGGGCATAGGCTCTTCCGCGCTGATCAATATCCTCAAATAAACTCATTTGCTCCTCTTTTTGAATGCTAGTATTAGATAATGAAATTCCAATGGAGCGAATTGGCATGCCACTATCAAACGTATGTAAACTAGAAGTGAATACGATATACAGCTTAAAAAACAGAAAAAACTCCACAGGCGGTTGGGAGTTTTTTCTGCTCTTGGAGAAGAAATCCGTGTCGGATTATTGGATACCTTATGGCATCTTGAGTAGTTTGTTCAAATAATAAAAAAATATTCAATTTAGGCAAGTTCCCTCATAGAGAATAGAAACATGTAGTGTAGTTAGAATGATTTCGGCTCTGAATCTGTATCTTTTTAGCCTTCTTGATTTCCATGGTTAAAAGGCCCTTAGAATAATTTATTCCAAGGGCCTTTTCCGATAAAGTTAATTATGGTAACTAACTCTATATAGCAAATAAACTTATTAGAAAAAAAGTGAAAAACTATTTGCTAAACTTATAAACTATCTAACTGTCTCCACCAATTATCAATAAGTCCGTGCCAATTATAAAAAAGAGTACTTCGTGGAGCCCTTGAAATTCGACCAAAATCACTTTCGTTAAAGACTTCACTACCTATCACGTGAATAGCATCGTGTAGAGATGAAGTTTGTAAAAAGCGTCCTAACTCATCGGACGAATTGAAGGATGACAGGTTTCTAACAATTCGATTTTCAGCATTTTGAAGCTCTCTTGTCCATTCAGGATGTCTTTTTATTGTGGAAGGAATTGAACGCCAAGGTTCTACCAATCTAGGGTTCAATCCTTCGTTATTATACCATTCTAAAGCTTCTTGTATAAAATTCCGGTGAAATGAGAGAAATTCTACTCCGTCACCCGAACGTAATTGCCCCATGTTCATATGTTGCCTATGCCATCTAGCGTGTTCATTGAGGAAAGTTTGAGGAAAGTTCTGGATTCTAGACATTGTTATCTCCTTTATATAACATTTTCTACATAATATGCAATTTTTATATAAAAGCTTGTATTATTTCCCTAACAGATAAAAAACGATTATAGAGAGAATAAATCATGTCTTCCTAGAATTTTCATTATGTTAACTAAGGTTGTATATCATATACAGCTGTAAAACAGAAAAACCACTGGGGCTACTCAGTGGTTTTTTCTGCTACATTTATTTTATTGAAGGATCGAAAGCTTACTGCTTCTTGAGTAGTAAGCTCAATTTATAAAAAATTACCCTAATTTGCGTTTGAATTCTTTACTGGCGAAGAA
>Ga0209463_1000557_pt1 | contig 27854 bp, 26 predicted proteins | sample AgamicMgSfrz_FD_187169 | JGI IMG/M metagenome (GOLD analysis project Ga0209463, IMG submission 187169) | Agave microbial communities from Guanajuato, Mexico - Mg.Sf.rz (SPAdes) (version 2) | ecosystem: Host-associated > Plants > Phyllosphere > Phylloplane/Leaf | place: Guanajuato, Mexico... | reverse complement strand
GGTTACCGTTACAGGTAGCTTAAGGTCAGGGTAAAGGTGCCCTCATAAGGCGTCTCCTGAGTGATCTTGTCCAGGGCGGTTTTCTTAATAGAGGATTCTACCTGGAGGTTACCCACCCAGTTCTGGAAGGCGACCGGGTTGTTGTTTTCATTGCCGGGAGTAAACAGGTAAGGCGTCTGGCCATACTTGCCCGTTGGGGCGAAACTCACTACGGTCGTCCAGTCAGAGCCATTCCCCTGCATTGACATAAGCAGGGGGGCTACAGCAGCATCAACTGTAGGCTGCTCATTAACTGCTATAAACGCCATACCAATATCTGTTTGACCGTCAGGCAGCTTTCCCAGAGATGTGAATGATACATCTGCCGCATTATCACCACCATTAACTTCATCATCTGCCGCGATGGACAGTCCGACCTGGGTAGCGGCGTCGCAGTGAACAGTGTATTCCAGTTGATCTATAATATCGTAAGTACCTCCGTCCGTATCATCCATAAACTCATATTCTGCTTTCACTTGGGCCGGTGTCATAGATCCATGATCAATCATGCCGTTGTTCGCCAGTTCGATACCGCAGCTTCCCGGAGTCAGTATACCTTTTACGGTCAGGGTGGCGGATTCTGCCGCATGGCTGCCAAAGGAGGCCGCCATCATACCGGCCATCAGGGTGGCCGTAAAAGAACGTTTCAGGGAATTGTTCATAAACTGTTTTCCTTTAAATGAAGCTTCCGCCTGTATGGCGTTTCGTTATGGTGATAATCATTCCCGGCGCTGAGTGTTTCCGTGACGTGCGTGGAGGGCGCCAGCGCCAGGTGAATTACTTAAGGTATTTGACTGTCGTCAGCTAAAGGAGTGAAGGGAAAATTCAGGATGACAAAACGCATAAAACGGTGTGCAGCAAGTAAGGCGTAAATATGAAACTTTTTTCTGCCAGCCAACATATGATTTTTGGAACAACTGGAACAACTTCAACCGGGAGCATGCGGAAACCAGCATGAAAGGTACCGGGCGTAAGGAGAAGCGGAACAGGAAAACGGTGCGGCTGGATGTGCCGGACATCCGTATCTTGCTGCCGAAGGGCAGCTGGTACTGGACAATTTGTTTCCTGACGGGATGCGGAAAACCTTAAACCGATTATTTACTTTCGGAACGAAGTGCCGCGGACGCTCTGTCCCGCAGCCATTTTCGTGCGGCAGGATCGCCCGCAGGGGTGGATTGCTGCTATGGGTAACTTAAGGTCAGGGTGAAGGATCCTTTACAATGGGATTTCTGCCTCTTTTCCTCCAGGACCGTTTTTTTAATCCTGGTCAGGATTTGAAAATTGCCCGTCCAGCTCTGGAAGGCAATCGGCTTACCGTTTTCGTCTCCAGGGGTGAAAAGATAAGGCGGTTGGCCATAGTAGGCAGTTATGGATAAATCATCTGCCATCGCCCAGTCAGAGTCATCTCTGTTGGCTGATTTAAGCAGGTGGCGCACTGTACCATCAATCTCAGTCTGAGAATTAACAACAACCGTTGCGTTCCCAATATCTGACTGGCTGTCGGGCCGTTTTCCCAGAGATGTGAACGAAATACCCGGGGAAGTGTCACTCTGTACTTCATCATCTGATGCCAGAGATAAGCTGATACGGGTAATCGCATTGCAATGAATACGATAGCCGATATCATTTTCGATAAAGGTAAAGTGGTTTCCCCCCGTATCATCTGCAAATCTCCATTCCGCCTTCATCTGTGTCGGCGTCAGGGCGCTGTAGTCAATTATCCCATAGTTTGCCAGTTCGATACCGCAGCTGTTGCGAGGCTGTACTTCTGTTACGCGCCGGAGTGTAGAACCTGGTGCATGGCAGCTCAGGGAGTCCAGCATCAAGCCAGCCATCAGGGCGGCAGCAAGAGTGCGCTTCAGGGCACTATTCATAAATCATTTTCCGTCAAATAAAAGCCTGTATGGCATTTCGTGATGGTGAAGGCGCTTTCTGAAGCTGAAAGTCTCCAGGCGACTACAGGAAATGTCAGGGGCAGATGAAACTTCGGGGGATTAAGCTGTCGTCAGCTAAAGGAGTGAAGGGCAAATAAGGAGGATGAAAGAAAAATAATGTAATAATATTGTGTAAATCATGTACAGGCGGGGCCTTGAAGGGATATCGGGTGATGTATGTTTGATTGCCAGAGAATACGATATAAGGTATCGCACTTCAGGGAACCAGAAACAACTAATTAAACGGCTTAATTAAAAGGGGCTGATGCCAGATAAAATGTCGAATATGATGCGGGTCGTCCCGTCTGGATTAAGGATAAAAAGCACCCAAAGTGGAAGGGTGATTGAGGCAATGATAAGGGATAATGCTTCTAAAACAGCTGTCTTTCCTGAGATATTTCGCTTTATTTTTCTCTTCATGATTAATAAATTTTTTAATCAACGAGTTTATTTTTTTTCAGGGGAAGCCATAAAAAACCGAACGCATTTGTCTCTGTTTATAACCATGATTAAATAAATCCGGATACTAAAATTTTATGCGCCAGAAATCTTTAAATAACTGATTTATGGCCCAGAGCTATATGAAATAAAAATAGTTCGCACTGAAAAATTGATACAATAACTATTGACTGTATGCAACTTTATATTTTGATAAGATTCATTTTAACTGAACATAAACTATTCATAAGGACATTCCTGATAAGATTCATTACTTTTATTTTCGATAAATCGATTGTAAATAAAACCAACAAATAACCAAATACCAAACCAGGTCAGGAACCAAAACAGAGAACTCATAGAATAATTAACCTGTAAAGATGAAGTTTTCGTATAAATATCAGTTGCTTTACTATTTTGACAACAAACGCCAGCTAATTAAGTTACTGTCGTGTCGTCAACTTCCTTTGCCAGCTTTGGCGAGGGAAAATATCAGGATACGCGATGCGTATTGACAGAAAATTCAGCGTAGATAATCCCCGACAATTGTAATGTAACCGGGGAAGAGAATAGCTACGCGGCAGCGAAATTTAGCTTTGGCTGTGTGATACTATTTCAATATACGTAGGGACTTAACGTCAATCTCAACGCTGTTCCAGTCTTTGTCAATTTCGCCTTCAATACGCACTTTATCATTTGAAGAAACGCTCTGCCCCAGCCAGCGTTTATCGTCAATATCAACATAAACAGAACCACTGTTATCACGAAATTCGTAAAGTTCATGCCCAATTTGCCTGATGATATTTCCTTCAAGAACAACCCATGCATCATCCCTGAAGGTTTTAGCCTGAGCAACGGAAGTTAATCCGGGTTTTGAGCCTTTAAAACCACCCTGTACATATTCCTGATCCTGGTGTGAGGAAAAAACGGGCAGTCGTGCAAATGCTTCCGTGGAAACAGCTGCCAAAATAATTAAAAGCGAAAGTTTTTTCATATTTAACCCTGATTACGCATTTATTCCTTTAGGTTTTGAGTTGTCAAAACTAATAAAGTCAATGGAGAGGTGACCAGGAAAGACGAGGTCACAGTGTAATGTTATGAGACAGCGAGGATTATTTTGCAGCACTTTCCTGACAGGCGCATCTCAGGGGAATTACTGATTTATTGCGGAGGGAAATATATCAGTGCCGCGCTGGCCGGAAACTGGCACAAAAAGCGCGGCACAGGAACAGAGCTTAAACCGGAATAGCACACAGGATAGTGCGGGGCGTAATCAATCGCATGGTGGGCTGTACAGCAATAACCTGTTATTTAGTATGCCTTTAAGGGCCAGCGGAATGCCTGGTTCAGCTTTTGGAAAGCCCGGATTGTCCTTCCCAAAAACCAACGTTAGCTGGCGGTTATGTAAAATTGCTGGTTAAAGATTTAAACGACGTGGATAGCATGCCGCTGAATGATGATATTCGCGTTAGCGTGGGTGATATTACGCTGACGGAAAAATTTTATCTGCTTCGGAATGAAAGGCTTAGCGTTTCCCCTGGCAGGTAAGGTCTTGCAGGGGAAACTCAATATCGGATATTAGTTTAGTGGGCTTATAATGATATCGCGATAAAATTCAGGTAAACGGTCTCTGGTTTCCTGTATTTTGTTTTCAGGCACCAACAGGCCTCTTATTTGTTCCGGTCGGACATTTAAGATTGTGTAATTTGATGAATTTTCCATTGTAACTTTGTTATCAGTATCTTCTATAACGTAAAGTACCGGATACCTGGTGTCATCCACGTTATATGACATATAGGTTCCTGCTTCCGGGTTAATTCCGATTTCACTAAATTTAGTCAGGTAAACAACATTATGTTCATATTCGGATACATTTCTAAAATCAGGGTGGGTTTGTTCTCCACTTTCGACAAGAATCTCTCTCTTTTTTAACTCATGGATGGACAATAAACCCTGGTCATCATCAAATGCTCTAAGGCTGGCACTATTTGAAGCATGAATGTAAATTCCCGAACAGTTGCTGTTCCTGGAATCAATAATATTTCGTATTTCATTATTTATATGTTTTATTGAATAACTTTCTTCATTAACTACAATCTGGTCGTAAGAGGGCAGGTCAAGAAAACCGGGCAATGAGGGTGTATTCTTTACAGAAGGGATGGTTAGCATAAAAATCCTTTTTTAAGGTTGAATGATAATTAAATATATAATCCGGGTGAGAGACAAAGCAATAAGGGTAAAACACTGAATCAGGAGACGGGTAACCTGAATTTGCAGCAAAAAAATCCCCGGCAACGGAGAATTGACCGGGGGAAATATGAGCCAATGTGAATTGCTAAAGTTTAGCATGACAATCATCCTGATTCTTATGGATAGGTTCAATTCGGCATTATTACTGATTTTGATATAAGTGAAATTACTGAGATAAAGATTTTGTCATATTAAACTTCATTGCAATTCGTATAGCATGGCGTATGTTGTTGCGATTTATATTTTTTAAATGGTCTCGCCCTGTGTGCCGCGTGTGCAATTGAGTGACAGGATTTAGCGGCCTGCTGGCTGGCAACAGAAAACAGCCCCACTTTGACAACAGCGCTGTACTGTTCCGGATAAATAACTCTGCCGGCACGGTGCTGAAACCGAATAGCCAGACGGCGATGCTAAATCTGGCGGTGGCGTTCAGCCATTACAATGAATATCATCAGCACAGCGTACTGGAATATCGCTTACCACGGAATATATATGCAGAAAGTTATCGCCACTATAAGAGAAAAAATTCGTCCGGGTAAACAGGGACAAATTCATTCTGTCAGTGGATAAAATTATTATTAACTCTGTTATTTTTTATAATAACTCTTCCTGGTGGAAAAATATCCGTCGCAATTATTACGACGGAGATTTGGTTACAACTTCCTTTTTTAATATTTTCTGTTAAGGGTGAGGAGCTATATATAGAATTTTATAATAAAATAGTTAATCCATATATGAAACCGCTTTAAAGGTTGCTTCACTACAAATGAGCAACACCTTATGGCCTACTGTATTAGAACCAACCATCACCATCCGCCCCTGTGACGCAAGAGAGCCATCACAACCAACAACTCTATTTGCTATTTTTGCAGAATCGCTCTTTATTTCACTGCTTGAAGTATGGCTCCAGTAATAATTCGTATGGATCAAAGGAACTTTTACATAATCTGATGAAATTGTTGAAAACATACCGCCTTTACTACGCAATCTGCCTTCCGGATCTTCAGATTTAGAAACCGGAGTTTGATATGAATAGGATATTACGTTGTCTCCAATAATGGTTTCCCCCTGAATCTTGCCATCAGCTGTCATATTTTTTGCAATAACCTCACCCGTGCTGATTTTATCACTGTCAATAAGCGTTGTATTACTACCATCAGCAACTGTAATGTTATTATTAGAAATTGATGTTTTATTGCTTCCTTTTGTGAAGGTCAAATTCTCTCCGTTCAGCGTAGCTGAATAGGCCGAGTCAACATCATTAAAGACCAGCTGCTGTCCATCAAATACAGCGTTACCTTTATCACTTTCTGCAATAATGCTGTTGTTTTTTGTCATGGTTAAATCGGTGTTCATCTGGTTCCATTCTGGATGCCCATCAATTTTATCCCGACGCAGAAAATTTTCGGCGCTAACAATATCGTTGCCAGTAACATAAGTTACCGAAGCCAGATGGCCTTTCGAAATACTCTGTCCGGTAAGCTCCCATGCTTCTTGATTACCTGTAATAGTATTGGTATTCAGCGCATAACCGGCATCGCTGCCTGCAATAGCAGCAATTTTTCTCATATTCTCCGTCGTAATCGCAGAACCATTTTCGGTAATTATCTTAACCTGTAGCATGTCACTATTTTGAGCATCGGGTTGGATAATTATCTGATAACCTTGCCCATAGCTGTTTACCTTTGAAAATCCCTCTTCAAGGTATTTTTTATCAATCAGCTCAGCAACGGAAAAGGTTGTTGTTCCACTGTTTTTAAGCGTGGAATAATTATCTTTTGTATACCATTTCGCGGCTTGAGTAAGTTTCTGCAAATTAGCTGCTGCTGTCTGGTTCAGGCTGTTATCTGCATTGCGTTTTATATAAACTGAACTGGCTGAAATGATTGCAGCCATCACTATCAATACAACTATCGTCTCCAGTATAGTAAAACCTGATTGTTTTCTCTGAATATTCATCTTTCCTGTCCTCGTTAAAAGATAGGAGAATTACATCTCCTGTCGCGCATCGTTGTGTCTTCAGAAAAATAGAGCAAACGCCCTGACAAGGTCCTCCACTGATACGATTAAAATCCCGAATAGTGGCTAAAAAACCGGCGCCAATCGTTCTATAGTAAACGAGCGGAACCGCTTCTTTCCCCTGGTTCAGACGCCTGGCCGGGATGTTAGCCCGCGCGGAGGCCAGTGCGTATGAGAGCTTGAGAGTGGATGCTGCCAGATAAGGTTGTTATCAAAAACGACCGGGAATGACAGTGAAAGAGGGAATAGCGTAATGATCACAAGATAGCAGTATGGAGAGCAAAAAAAACTGGCCATAAAAGGCCAGTACAAATAATCAAAATAAAATAACTCACCATAAGGCTCCACAAAAGCATGGTTATGCTATTGTCGTAAGCTGATTAAATCACTCTAAAATCCTTCTGTCCTGCAAGAGTGAATATTTGAGGACGAAGCTTTATAGCGCAAAGAGAGAGATGATATGACGCGATCGCTATGTATTAAAGGTTTTGATCTTTTTAGGTGAATAATAAGCTGAATTTATCGCGGCATAAAAATGGTTGCGGGGATTATCAATGTAACTCAATAGGGTAATTTGTTAAATTAAAACAGATAACCTGGTTGTTATGTTAGGTAATAACATGCCATTAATTTTGATTTTTTACATTGTTTTCGTTTTTTTTGTGGAAAACCAGTAAAACACCTTATATGTAACTGGGCAGAAAATGCAGAATAATATCGACTTTCGAGCCATCCACATAAGCTCATGTTACCCCGGAAAAGCTCCTTTTCCGGGTTTTTTTTGATAACAGAGAGGATAGATTGGTTTTCAAAAATTCTGCAACAGACAGGGGGCAAATAACTGTCAAATAATAGTTAAATGAACGATTTGCGAAAAGCTTAATATGCGTAAATTAGTTTTAGTTCTTACCGGATTTTCTGTCAGACACGAAAAGCTGACGACAGTAACCTTTTCTTGTCTCTGCGTGAGACAACCTATCCTGTTATTTTTCTCAGTTTTTTACCGGCTATCCCTGGCCGGTTTTTTATTATTTATTTTAAATGATATGGGAGAACGATCACATAAAGTCGCAGGATGATTTAGTCCTTCTGAATTTTTTCTACGAGCAGAGAGAAAAACGCTTTTCCAGTGATGTAAATTCTTATCATTGTTAGCGGGGTAATTTGCGCATCGCGAAACCGTTTTCCGGCTTTTGGGCTTAATGGCGATGACCTGGATGTAGTTTCTTATGATGCCATCTTCTTTAACCTTTTTTACCCTGACCTGGATAACGTCGCTATATCGATGTTGAATCAATGACAGAATGTTTGAGGCCTGCCGGGTACTGATACCAAAATTTTTTGCTATTGACTGACTGCATACCATATGACCCTGTTTCATGGCCCATATAGCCACGTTCATATAAAGTTTTTTTTCCGATGTACCTTTTAATTCTTCAGGTAAAATATATGAATGATGATTTGCCTGACGATTATTTATTGTTAGCATTTTTTTCATGATTTTCCTCTGTTTTAATAAATGAAATTTAAAGAAGGGACGTAGAACCTTTTTTATATAAATAATGTTATTTTCGCTGCGAACTTATAGTATTGACCAGAATAATCCTAATTCGATAAAGTTATATAGACATTTTGGTTTTTTATTATTAAACAATTTTGTAAAAAATTAAAAACTTAATTGGTTTCTTTTTATAAAGAAAACAAATGGTTATGTGGCTATGGTTTCATTGATAATAATGAGTGCCATATCAAAAAATTAACATGTATAAGAATTTTTAATGATAAAAATAAGCTTATAACTTTGGTTATAATTTTTGCACTTACTTATGGCTTTCGCTGTAATGGCGTTAACAAGGGAAACGGCACTATTAATATTAAACTAACAAGGGGCCATTTTAGTGCCAGTTAATATGAGGGTTTTGATATTTAAATGTAGGATAAAAGCCATTCGGTAGCTATTTCGCCACATATCGTCTGATATGAAACTCAGTAATAGATGATACAGAGAAAGCCGCTATCTGATGAGAACTGATGTCAGGTTATGCCGGATGCGGCACCGGGGGGAAAATGGTTCTTTAATTGCCACAATTAGCTGCCCTTGAGGTCTACTCAATCTCCAAAAAAGCAGGGCATAGAATTTTGTGATTTACTGAGCGTCCATCCAGTGTCAGTTTCGTTATGCTGATGAGATTTGACACCATTTACAGGAGCCCTTATCAAATATTATGAACAATAGTCCTTTGATATCTGTGAAAGAGTCAGCGAGCAGATAGATAAAGCATTATACCGGGATTTTCCGGTATAATGTTTAACGCAATAATGATTATCTACCAGGCAGACTATTGCTCTTCAATAAAGCATCTCCATAACTCTGCCAATAAAATAAATTGTTCTATTAAGCTAATAAAACCATTTAACTCCATGCCGGTGAAATGAAGTTGATAGGCAATCATCCCCTCCAGCGTTTTCGGGTTTACGCCAATCGTTGCTCCGCCACTACCGCTCCAAAGCTGATTAGCTTCCAGAAAAGCTTTATAGATTTCCAACTGCCTTTCTTCAGGTATCTTTCCCAGTGAAGTATATAATAAAAGGTTTTGTGGCAAATAAATTTGATAATCAAATGTCATTTCAATATGCCTGTACGTAATTTGAAAGGGAAATTCAAATTTATCAGGCACAGCGATAGACAGCTCCTTAAATAAATCGATTAGATGTGTTTCCGGTATACTCTGCATGCTATTAATCCCAATATGGATATTTAAAATAAAGTTGATTGTTTGGCCTTACGACAGCAAAGTTAAATTTTATTATTTGTTCAGGCCAGTCACATATGTACCAGTTATTATTCTTTATTACCGGGCTTTGTACCGGCAGTTTCAGTAACGTTGTCATCGCCCGGCTTCCTGCAATGATGTTCAACCCGGCGATAAAGCAAAATTTTAATTTGCTGCTGCCGCGCTCGCATTGCCCACATTGCCACTATACACTCAGGGCGCATCAGCTTATTCCTGTGGTGAGCTGGCTGTTTCTACGCGGCAAATGTGCCTCCTGCAAAGCGCCTGTATCCGTAATCTATCCGGCCATTGAGTTGCTAAATGCCCTGCTGTATCTGTGGATCGCTCTGCACGTTGCCGATCCGCTCACCGCTATTCCGCTGTGCCTTTTCTGTAATACGTTGCTGATAATGGCCGCGATTGATTTCCGTCATCAGCTGTTACCTGATGTATTAACGCTTCCTCTGCTGTGGGCTGGATTATTATGGAACAGCAGCGGTTACGGTATGACCACCGCGACGCAGGCGTTATGGGGGGCGGCGTTGGGTTATCTGGCGCTTTGGTCGGTTTACTGGTTTTATTATATGTTGCGCCAGCGTGAGGGCTTAGGTTATGGCGATTTTAAGCTCTGCGCGGCCTTAGGGGCCTGGCTGGGCGCCGGAAGTATTAATTACATTATCTTAGTCGGTTCCTTACTTGGGTTGGCTACCTGGTGGATACGCCGAAACCGTGTCTGCACTACGATTCCTTTTGGACCTGCTCTGTGCGGTGCGGCGCTACTCTATCTTAATTATTATCAGCCAGGCCACCATGCGGAGACTATACAGGCCATCAATGATGTTTTCGCAAGCGGTGGGCAGCATCAAATTACGTTCTAAGCCCGTACAACAGGTCGCTAAAAAACTCTTCTTTCTAAACTGACGACACAAGACTGTCTGTTATGTCATTAATCAAAAGATTTGTTGAGTTGTGATAAAGCCCATTCCTCCTGTTTTAATCCCGCTGCGGTTTATCGCTGGTAACCCGCTAAAAGTCTGGCGAAAAGATTCGACTGTTGTCGGCTTACAGTCTAAACCTGCCGGTAACGATATTAATAGATTATCGGCTGATAAGTCTGTTCGGGAAAACACCCTAATTTCAGGTCATCTGAATTATCGCTTTGCTATTCGCGAGCAGAATAGCCTGTTTATCTATCCCGTAGATACGGCAAACAGTGTGAAATATTTTACCAGCTCTATACCCGTCATGGCCTTATATTGGGGTGAAAAGGAAGAGCATCACGATGTTAACTGAGGCGTTTTGTTTGCAGCATCGGGTGTTTGTTTCTCAGGATGCAGTCGGCCAGTGGTGCCTTAATTATCAGCCGCCGCTGATTCCCTGGGTCTATTTATATGTTGCTCGTCTGGTGGCGCATCCGCTTAACCTTCGTGAGATTGAACAAGGCGAGTTTGATCTCTGGCTGCGCCATAGAGAGGCTCAAGATTTCCGACTGGAAAGCGGCGCGGAAAAGCAGGGCGACAGCCAGCAGCATTCCGGGAAAACCGCGTCGGAACGTTATTCCTTTAACCATGGTTTTACTGAGCTTGGGCTGCCTGAGAAAATGGCAAAATATCTGCGTCAGGTTATCCGGCGTTCTCAGGGGCTGGTACTGGTAACCGGTCCAGAAGGCGCAGGTAAAAGCAACACCTTAACCGCCTGCTTGCAGCAGCTTAGCCAACGTCGCCGCATCCTGTTAACACCTGAAGATCTCATGGAACCTCAACGGGCAGCGCTCGGGCAGGCGCAGTCTTATGCCCCGGCAGCGGATGTGGTGGCGTTTGACGAGCTTCGTGAAGGTGAAAATGTGCAAACCGCCGTACGGCTCTCCTCAACACACCTGGTTTTTTCCGCGTTAGCAGGTTATAGCGCGACGGAAGCGATAGGACGCCTGGCGAAGAATGTTGATCCCCAACTGCTGGCATCCTCGCTGGCGGCGGTTATTAATCAACGCCTGGTACGTAAGCTCTGCTCTTATTGTCGGCTGGCGCGTCCGTTAAACAAACAGCAACAGCGTTGGCTTCAGCTGAACGATGAGCAAGCAGAGAAAATGCAGCTTTATCATCCCGTCGGATGTAAAAAATGCGGCTATCGGGGATATCTGGGCCGCGTAGCGCTTTTTGAACTGGTTCTGATGAACAGTGCGCTACGTGAGCTGATCGAGCAACGAGCCTCCAGTGAGGAACTTACCTGGTGTGCAAGGCGTTCCCTTCCGGGCATTGAATATGATGCACAACAGAAAGTACTGGCAGGCATCACCTCTTATGCTGAAGCGATCCGCATAACCCGGAACCCAACGATCAACAGAGAAACGCAGACTGCGGCGGAACAATGGCCAAATTTTGCATGGCGCACACGAAAAGGCACACAGAGAGGGGAAATATATGCCAGAGCAGATGGCGCACACTAAACTTTTATCTGATGCAGAGCGCATTTTTTTGTTGCGCCAGCGCGGAATGACGGCCTTTGAAATATTGCTGATGATAGTGATTATGGCGCTTTGCATAGTGTTGTTGCTGACCTCGCCGAAATTTTTGGCGCAATCGAAATTACTGGCGGGCAGCGCCCAACATGAATTTGTGGACTGGTATCAGCAGGTACAAGCTAATGCGTTATATACAACAGTGCCAGAACGGGTTTGCCTGATCGGCCAAACTATGGTTGTGCAGCATTATGAATCAGACGTGGGCTGGCGGGATAGTCTGGTTACCTATGTCCCCCCGCGTGGCGTTAGCATGTTCTGGCGTAACGAGGATTGTAGTCCGGTTCTGAATAGTGATAGCGCTGATGGTGATAGTTTTGTGTCGCAGATTAGTTTTGGACAACCTTATCCGTTGATACCGTAGAAAATTTTCAGAGCTGTTGACTGGACCAGATATTAAAATGGCTTAGTAGCGTAGAAGATACAGCCAGATAAAACCTTATATCAACCTTATATCTGCTACGCTTTATACTAATTATCTGTAAATACCGGGTAGATCACTGATAATAACGACAACTAACGTGAGTGAAGCCATCTCCGTATGTTAAATCCTGTTAGTGCGCCATTTGCTATGCCCCCTAACGCAGATAGTACCCCGTGTGCTACAGGAGACAGAGTTTCAGGAGCTCTAATTACTGTGCCCATAAAGACAGGAGCAGTTGAGAGCATTGAAGTCAAGATCGCGTGTACGGTTATAGCGGGGCAACCTAAATCAGAACGTAAGTGCCCAGATATCCCCCCTGTGACCGCACCGGTAGCGGCTGTGGCTATAACTGTATAATAAGAGTTGGTGTTTATTAAGGTTTGTGCATACATACCGGATCCCATCGCCACAGCTGAGGTACCTATGATGGCGGCATCACGTATTGTATCTCTGTGATATTCCCAGTATTCTGCAACTCTTTTATACATATTTTTTGAATTTATATTATCTTCAGCAAGATTCCTTGCTCTTTCACAAGGGGAGTTATCCCTGGTTTCGTTGTTTTTAACACCAATAATGCAAGCGGTGTTGTTTGCCGGGGTAACTGTAGAGTAACTTGTGGGTTGCATTGACGATCTCCATTACATATTTATGAATTTATAAAAGCTTCTGTTTTTTTATTATATTACGTTGCCCTCATCTATTATGCGCATTTGTATAACTCATTAGATTTCATAATTTGTTTTTATAATAATAAGGAAATGGTAAGTTGCAGATAGTAATGAAATAAAACACCCTTTACCGGGGTGTTTTATGATTTTTGCTAACAACGTAGTGGGGTATGTACCTTAAAAAATTATAAAGCAACCTGTTTTTTAAAGTTGAGACTATACTTTGCCCGTTACTTTATTTGACATAGCCCTGAATTTGTTGGTTACGCCATTAAATTGAGGGAACTGCATGTCTCTGGTTTGTTGTAGGGCATCATACTCTTCCATTTTAATTTTCTTGACGTTTCCTTCGATGGCTTTGTTTATTTTTTTATTATGATGGATAACAAGACCACTCAGAAAGCCTGTTCCAACTAATATACCTGGTATCCCTACCCCAAGCATTATTTCACCTTTGTTTTTTGATTGGATTGCTGTATTTTTTGCCATCTCAGCATTATTCAGTGCATCATCGGCTGTTGATTTGGCATGATTGGCAGTATCTAATAAATCGGTAGCATTTTTTATGGCAGCCTCTCTGGCAGCCTCTACACCTTTACTGTAAGCATCGTCATAACAGGGCGTACCTTTTCCACTGTTTATTAAACCTTCACGAGAAAAGTTTGGTGTTTTTCCATCCGCCTGCTTCATATACTTATTATTAATTTCGTCTATTTTGTTTTGGGCTGCAGCTTTAGTTTCATCATCAGCGTCTGCATTATTAAGCGTTGCCTGAGCATTTATATAATCTACGCTATCCTGTTTGGCTTGTTCTTCTTCTGCCAGTTTGCCAGCCCTATCGCCTTCCGTCTCATAAGTAGCAACCTTTGCATTGTCCAAATTGTTGCTTGCTTCTTTTACCTGAGCATCTGCCGTTTGTTGTTCGTTTTCTGCGCTATCAATTTTGTCATCTGCTCTATCTTTATCTTTATTCGCCTCAGTTATAGCAAGCGCACCTACCGTAGTTATTGCAGCTGTTAGTGCAACTCCTATGGCACTGATTATTGCAGGCAATACATAGCTTCTCTTCCCGTTTTTTGCAACAATATCAATGCTGTTATTGATATTGTTGAATTTTGCTTCTAACTTGTTGGTTTTTTCAGTAAGAGCATCTTTTTCAGTTATTAATTGATTTTTAATTCTGTTATTTGCATCAAGCTCTCCTGCTTTCAAATCAAGTTCTTTTTTTAACTCGTCATATCGCTGAGCTTTTTCCCTTAAGTCTCCTGCCAGATTCTCATTTTCTGTTATTGCTGCTTCTAAGCTTTTTATTTTGTCCTGAAGGGCCTGAAGTTCGTTCCTTTGGGTTGATAATAATTTCTCACGCCATTGATGACTGTTTGTCTCTGCTGACGTTAACTGTCCTTTTGCAGCTTCGAGTTGCGTCTGTAACTCTTTTTTTTGTGATGTTAACTTTTCAATTTTTTCATTTAATTCTTTTTTTTGACTGGCTAGTTCATTGACTTCTGATTTAATCTCTTTTTTTGCTTCCTCTCTGGCACTGTTGAGTTTTTCTTCGATTATTTTTTCATCAATCATGAAGATTTTTGAAAGTGATGCAGAGGATAAAGCTCCCGGATCGAGATGCAGGCGTACGGATTTTTTTGCGTTAGGGTCATCATGATTTTTCTTAAGATGACAAGACCAATATAATTTCGCAGACGATTTTTTATCAGGTGAAGAATATACTAAGCAGGGATTAGGTTGGTAATTTTTATTGAAGTAATCTTTATCTTTTTTTAATTCGCCAAGTTTTTGTGAAAAGGTTTCGAGTATAAATTTTTCTCCTTCTTCAGTTAAGCCATTTTTGAGGTCGGAAGAAACATGCTTGCTTTGGTCAATTTTCACCGTTCCTAAGTCTGAATATGAGGAACTATGGGCAAATGTTACCACGCCTAAGCCGTGTGCATCTTTGTTGTTTGCGTTTTTGTAAGCAATACTTTCACTTTGAGCATTTTTATAATCGTTCGCCAAAATTGCAGCCATTTCGCCTGTAACTTTTGGTGTACTTTGGCCAGGAGTTTTTTGCTTATAATCGGTACTTATTTTTTGATCGGAAAATACTGTTTGGGTATTAAATGAACTAGAACCTTGTAAACAACAATTAGCCATATCTCAGTCCTCTGGTTTCTGAAAACATAATTATTATAAATGGTTGTAGTAAAAGCAGCTCTGGTTTTTACCTGAGTTGCTTTTATTTATATAGCAACAATATCAATTTCCTTTTCTCTTATTGATTGATAAATATGCTCAACATTCTGCAAGAGATAGCTGATATTCTCTTCCAGCGCGATAACATCTATTTCACTACTGTCTACAGGCAGAGATACCAGCAGCATTTTTTGTTGTGGTTCCCAGCTCAGATATGGACCATCAACATGTGCCAACAGCATATTCATACTCAGAAGCTCCAGCGCATGGGCTTCAGCCTCTTTTTCCGTCAACTTTCCAACTATTGCGCTAAAAAGGAGCTGTGTTTCTGTAATTTCATTGATAATGATGGCCTTACTCTCATCAATAATAAGCTGGCAGCAACCCTGTTGGTTAAGTTTTAAATCGCGTATACCGATATATTCGCCAAAATTTTTCAGGAGTTCTTGATTGGTCATTTCTGTTTATTGCTCCATATTAATAGTTAGCAATGTACCTTGTTTAGCGATTTGCTCATGCATCTCTTTCCCTAACAGAACAAAATTCGCTGCGATTTCGCCAATATGAACTTCATTCCCGGCAACGCTGGAAAAAGAGTCCATAAGAGTCAATAAATTACTTTTTGGTGAATAACTTAATTTTGGCCCATGCAGAATAGCCATCGAAATATTGGTTGTTAGTAAATTCAAAATTAGCTCCGATGGTATATTTTCAGAATACTCGCCAAGAGCAAGAGAAAACGTAAATTCATATTGTTCATTTTCCCTGTTTTTAAGCCACGTAATTGTTAACAGATGGTTTGGTAGTTGCGCGGGAATTAACCAGGCATGATCTTCATTTATTGTGATGTCGCTGTTTAGTTCAATAGCTATTTGATTGAGAAACGAGGTTGCTTCGATATTCATAAAACCCTCCACTTTAATAAAAAGTCAGTTAAATTTTTATGTCGTCAGTAAAAAAAAGCACAGGTAAAAATTACCTGTGCAAGAAGAATATTTTTTATAAAGGACGTTTATTTGCAAACGGCCCATGCGGCAGCGGCGGCACCGGAAGAAATATCATTTTTACTTTGCCCTGCGAATTCGCCAACAAAGTAAAATATTGTGGCAAGTTTATTATCTTGCCCGTGTGCGGATTTATCTATCCAGACAGGCAAGTTATTGAAGCCATCCCGTCTGGTAAGTGTAGCGTCAGAATATTTCGAGAATTCACCCCAAATGTTATATATATTTTTCAATTCATTCTCATTATCTACCGCTGTTGCGCCAGGGCAAAGAAGATAAATATTTGGATAGGCCAGAGCATCTATTTCAGGATTAGGTAAGTAATACCATTGCGTTGGATTGTTTACGATAGTAAAGGTTGCTGTACGATCTTCCAGGTTATCTCCTTTCGCCGTTATGGTAATGTCACCACCAACATTATCATTCAGGGTAATAGTACGCTGTAATCTATCCGTTCCTGATAGCGCAATTTGCGATGGGGCATTGCTCTGCCAGTCATAACTAATAATACTGTTAGTTGTACCGGTCGCGGTTATTTCAATTTGACCGCCTTTAATTCTCACATTGTCAAATGACTTACTGGTTTTTTCAACATTAGTGCCTAACGTCCGATATTGTTTAATATCCGGCGGGGCGAGGAACGTGATTGTCGTGTCGGCACATTTAGTTTTATCGCTGGTACTACAAACTGTAATTGTACGTTCCCCTTCTGTAGCACCGTTGCTCAGAGCAAGCTTCGCAGCGATATTACCTTTCTCATCGGTGGTTGTTTCTGCCGGAGCCGTACAGTCACCACAACCGCTAATATCCCAGCTAACCTTTTCGCCAGGCACGGGAGCGCCATTAGGATCTTTCACTACTACGGTTAGTTCCGCGTTTCTGTCTGACCACTGATACTGGGATTTAGTGCCGGAAACGGTAATAGAATCAACAGTCTGGCTTGGTGGCGTAAAATTAACTTGCATCGTATCCTTCGCTACGGTTACGCCTGAATTGTCTTTCAGCTCTGCGACAATATCCACTGAACCTGCGCTATCACTGGTTACCTGCGTGCTTGTCTCGCCCTTACTGTCAGTTTGGGTTGTTACCTCTTTTTTCGTGCCGTTCGGGTTGGTGATGGTCCATTTCACCTCATAACCCTCCAGCGGTGCGCCATTATTGGTGGCGGTGGTGCTTAAGGTGATAGCGTCATTACCATTAGCGACGGCAGTGGGTTTATCAGCTTTAATCACGGCCTCATAATCGCCGATAAATTTAGCGCTGTTATCCGTTTTCTGATCGACCTGATTGCCGCTGGCGTCAACCAGCGTCGCGGTAAGATTGACGTTACCGGCAATACCACTGGTTAATTTAACCTGTGCCTGGCCGTTTGCGTCCAGGGCGGTCTCCTGCGCGTTGAGATTGCCTGCGCCGTTATTACTCCATTGAACTTTATAGTCGCTCAAATTGATGCCAGCATCGCGCGTAGTTAATACCGCTTTCAGCGTATAGGTGACCGGCGTTGAGTTGTCGGCCGGCGCGGAGGAAATATCCGGCGCCAGGCTGGAGATACTGACTTTTGCTGCGTTTGAGTCACTGGTTACGGTAACTAACGTGGATGCCGTATTAGACGCATTACCTTTGGTGTCATAAGCAATAGCCGAAAGGGGGAAATTGCCGACGTTAGCGGGCAGCATGATCTGATACTGATTGCTGCTCAGCGGTTTGATACTGCCGCCTGCGGCGATCAATGCCGCATCGTTCCATTGAATACGAGCCAAACCGTGTTTGGCTTTCACCGTTGCCGTAATGGTTTGTTGGCTGCCGGCATTACCGCTTAAGCTGGCGGGCAAGGAAAGCTTAATCACCTCCATTTTGCGATACTGCATCACCATATTATTGTTACGGTTAACAAATTCCAGCCGCGAACCGTTCAGTGTACGTAATGCATCTACCTGCTCAGGCGAAATCTGATCCTGCCACGGCACACCAAACAGATAATTAAACTGCAAATTAAGCAGGGTATCGTTGGCGCTGCCTTTGCCCTGTTTATAATCAACGCCCGCAGTTATCAACGGGATCGGGGTGTAATTAATGCCAACGGTAACGGCAAACGGATCTTGTTGCCGCATCTCTTTACCGAACAGACCGACATCCTTGCCAAAATATTGTTCATAGCTCAGTTTGGCGCCTAGCTGTGGCAGGGTGGGCAGATAGCCTTCACTACGAATATCAAAGCCGGAGGCCGCTTTTTCTTCATAATCCGCCAGCGTTTTTGAGGCTTTCCAGCCGGTCAGACCGAAATAGCCGTTGCCCGCCAGCTTGAAGTAATCACGCCAGTACTCCGCGCCCAGCCCCAGCCGGGTATGATTGTTACGTAACTCCTGATCGATAAAGGCGTTATAGCCCCACATCTCATCAGCACTAAACCAGCGCTGTCCCAGGCCGAGGTTAGCGGTGGTATAGCTATCCTTGTCGTGAATGCCCAGCTGGGTAAAGGTCAGCAGGCTGCCCGTATCATTCAGCGGCAACAGCAGATCGGCGCTACTGCCGTCCAGATGCAGACGATCGTTTACATTCATCTGAATGCGCGCATGACCAAACTGATTTAACCAGTTTTCCATGCTGCTGCTGGCTGCCTGAGAAGCGCTGCCGATCGCTATGTTTTTCGCTGCTTCGGCGGCATGGCCGTTCTGAACGAGATTACCAGACTGCGCAAGCCACCCGGCAACCTGACGATCTTCTGCATCGTTCTGGCTTGCCAATGGCGAAACCAGACCGGTACGCCCGTTGTCGTCATTGCGCCATTCTGCTGGATAGTCTGAAGCGGCTGGCTGCGGATTCACCTGCTCAGTTAAGGTTTCTGGCTGGTTTACTCCCTGACTGGCGGCCAATGCGGTGGTTTTATGCGGCAATAAATAACCGTTAATATTCCGCATGCTATAACAATTCGCCATAATAGCAGCGGCTTCTTCTGGCGATGCCCATTGCGGCACCATCAGAAAATCACCGGTTTTTATTTGGTAAAAGTCATTATCGTTTGGGTACTTAATCCGGTTAAGTTCACGCAGAGTGGCAAGACTAATATAATTACTTTTAGCAATAGCATCTAATTGCTCTCCCGCCGCCATCGTATGGCCGGTAACGAAATGATTACGGGAAATGTAATCAGCCTCGATGATAGCGCGTTGGCTGGCGCTAATATGGGATACGGATAAACCTGAATTTCCAGATGCTGCGCTATAAGAAAATGCTGGTGTTATAGATAAAGCCAGCGGTGTTAACCCCTGAAGAATAATTTGTATGCTGGCGATCAGCCGTGATTTAAAGAAAAGTCGGGAACGCGTGGTTATCATGTTATCTCACAATATAAAAACGTTTAGCTGGAGGAATGGGATCAGGCAATATTGAAGCGTATTGCCCACCTCATTAAATCTACGATGCTATGGGCATCCAGTTTTTTCATTAAATTAAGTCGATGACTTTCTACTGTTTTGACACTAATCGTTAATTTTTCTGCAATCTCCTTATTTCGTAATCCCTTTGCAATAAGCCCGAGAATCTGTTTTTCTCTTGGCGATATTCGCGGGAGGGCTAAAGTATGTGAAAGTTTTTTAGGATTAATAAGGCAGTTATCATCAGTAGCATGCGGCAAGAGTTTTTTATCCATAAAGGTAAAACCCCGGCATACTGCATGAATGGCTGAAAGTAATGTATTGATATTGCTCTCTTTAAGCACTATTCCCTGGACGTTCAATCTTATGTATTCATCAAGATTGACGCCGTTATGCTCATGCGTAAATATGATAAATTTCAAATCGGATTTATGTCGCTGTAGCTGCTTAATTGCATCAAGCCCCTCAAGGAAAGGCAGATCTGGGTCAATAACGATTGTTGAAGGGTTGCTTTTTTTTAAACACGACATCACGCTATATCGGTCATGGCATTGCCCAACGACATTCATATAGGGGTAATGTGTTAGTAATTTTTTGACAGCAAATGGAATGATTGGCGTTTTATCAATAACCAGGATGCGGCTTACGATGTTTTCCTGGTTGAATTGCGTTTTAGCCAGCTTATAAGTCAGCATAACAAGGTTCCCTGGAGGCGTCTTTATGTCGGGGATAATATCTAAAAGTACGGTTTAGCCAATATCAAAAAAAATCAATATTGTTGTTTTTGTGAAAAATATTCCAGTGTTCATAAGGAATTTGCTTAGTTTATTTGACGGTGGCTATCTGACGACAAAATACTATTGATATTTAGGGTGTAGTACTAATTTTATTACTGTGTTTGATGTGGTAGCAATGCCATGCGGATGGCGCGTATTTTATTATTCAGGTGAATAACGTGGTTGAAATTTTAATGGAAATCCCTGACGTTGTGATCGAAAAGAATAATAGCGGTCGCTGGGATTTAATGGTCGGAGAGTTCAGTGGCCGGTTTGAATCCTGTCGTGGAAATATGGGGATGCTATTTATCCGATTAAATAACCTTACGCCGCCGATGACGCTAATTGAGCAGTGGCACTGTCAGTTTTCCAGCGGTGAGATTGCGGCCAATATGGCGCTGGTTCGTCAGGATCGGTGTTGGTGGCTGGGGCAGTATTTTGATAATCAGGCGGCGCTGGCTGATGGCGTTCGTTTACAGCTCCAGCTGGCTGAATTTATTTACTCAATTGCACAACGCGAAGTCGCTGGAATTGGGCAATGCTGAGGGGCGGCATGAAAGCACTGCGTTTTTGGGGAGGCGGCCTGATGCTGGCTGGCACCTTTACCTCGGCGTTGGCCTCGCCGCAGCCGATGTGGCAGGGAGAGAACTGGTATCTGCATACCAGAGGCATGGCGGTAAAGCAGGTGCTGCACGATCTGGGAGCCAATTACCACATTCCGGTGATCGTCAGCGATAGCATCAGAGAAACCTTTATCGGTGAGATAAATGGCGAGCCGCCGCGTGAGATCCTGCATCGGCTGGAACGTTTATATAACCTGGTCTCCTATTATGATGGTGAGGTGCTGTATGTCTATAAAGCACAGGAAGTTACCTCCCGCGTAGTGACCTCACAATACCTTCAGCCAAAAACGGTAAAAAATTACCTGAGCAGCAGCGGCGCGCTGGCGGCAGGCAGCTGCACATTACGTCAGGTTGCTGATTTTCAGGCCTTTGAAATCCACGGCGTTCCGGCCTGCCTGAAACGCGTCACTCAACTGGTAGAAGAGGTTGACAGTAAAGCGAAAATCCGCGCCACCAATACTGAAACGCTGCGTATTTTCCCGTTGCGCTTTGCCTCGGCGGCGGATGCTATCTATGAATACCGGCAGCAGAAAGTGGTGGTGCCGGGTGTGGTCACGGTGCTGAATCAAATGAAAAGCGGCAATGCTTTACCGCTTGGCGATGGCAAAAGCGCGGAGTCACGTGATATTTCCGCCACGCAATTTTCTGCCGACCCGAACCAAAATGCGGTCATCGTGCGGGCACGGGAAGTGGATCTGCCGCTTTACGAACAGCTGATTGCCCAGCTTGATAAACGCCAGCGGCAGATTGAAATCTCAGTGGCGATTATCGATGTCGATGTTGGCAATCTTAAACAGCTGGGCGTGGACTGGGCGGGTACCGTGGGCCATGGTGGTATTGGCGCCAGCTTTAATACCGATATCGCCAGTGATAACGGCTATATGAGTAGCGTTATCGGCAACTCTTCTGACTTTATGGCGAAAATCAGCGCCTTACAGCAAAACTCTCAGGCCAGGATCCTTTCCCAGCCTTCGGTCGTGACGCTAAATAACGTGCAGGCCATTCTGGACAAAAACGTCACCTTTTATACCAAGCTGGAAGGGGAAAAGGTTGCCAAACTGGAGTCGGTCACCTCAGGCACGCTGATGCGCGTAACACCGCGAGTGGTTGAAGATGCCGCCGGGCTGGGCAATGTTCAGGAAATCATGCTGCAACTCAATATTCAGGATGGCCAGCAGTCTGGCGTTACCAGCCAGACCGAACCGCTGCCGCAGGTACAGAATTCTGAAATCACGACCCAGGCCACGCTTAAATCGGGGCAGAGCCTGCTGCTGGGCGGATTTGTGCAGGATAAGCAGATCAGTACCCGACGCAGCGTGCCGCTGCTGGGTGACATTCCGCTGCTGGGCAGGCTTTTCAGCAGTACTAAACATGAAACTCACAGTGTTGTGCGCCTGTTTTTAATTAAAGCAACGCCGATCTCTCTGGGTGGTTGATGATGGCTTTAACACTGAAATTACTCAATGGCCCGTTGCAGGGCCGCTCCCTGAATCTGCCTGCTGGGCCGTTGACGCTGGGATTAGGGGATGTCGATCTTCAGGTCGCGTTTGATAACGGCCTTTCCCTGGTGACCTTGCTGGTAGGCGAGCAGGGCGTGCGCCTTCAGGACGCCGTGCCTTGCTGGGTAGAAGGGCGTGTTTTTCAGGGCGAGCAACTGCCGGTGGGCAAGATTATCGATCTTGCCGGTCAGGGAATGGTGCTGTTGAACGAGGGGGAAAGCTTTATTCCCCGCCGTATCCCTGAGCGGCTTGCGCCAGGACGCTGGCGGTTATCTCGTCTACAGCGGCGGATTGTCGGGGCAGTGTTAGTTGGCGTGCTGGTGATAACCGGCTGCGCCGCACTTTACTGGTGGCAGCATCAGGAAACCGTCGATGAACAGGTGGATCGGCTGGGGGTTCAGTACTGGCTGGCGCAGCAGCATCAAACCCAGGCGTTGCGCACGCTGGGGTTTGAATGGTTAGGCGACGGTACCGTGCGTATTTACGGAGAGTGCCTGAAGCAGCAGGCGCTGGATAACGTACTACAGATCCTGCGTAGCAAAGGGGTGTTCTGGCATCTGGAAACGCGCTGCCAGGATCGGCTGCTTGATGATGTGCGCGATTTGCTGGCGCAGAACGGTTATCAGCATGCGAAAGTCAGCAACGGGCACTGGCCCGGCGAAGTACGTATTCGGGGGGATATTCACGCCGATGAGCGTTGGAACCAGGTGATACGTCAGTTCTCTGAACTACCGGGTCTGAAGCGCTGGACGGTTACCGGCAACCATACCAATCGTGCCCGTTGGTTGAGCGCGATCCGTAATGCCGGACTTATCGGACGGCTAAACATGGAAAAACAAAACGATCGGCTGGTGGTAAGCGGATTATTAAGCGCGGACGAACAGCAGCGTTTACAGCAGGGACTTCAGTCACTGTTAAAAGAAGAACATCTGACGCTGATTTTTCAGATTATTCCACCGCGCAGCGCCAGCGGCGATGACATTTTTCCTCTGCCGATTGTCAGCATCGGCGGCGGCAAAGCCAGCGCCTGGCTGACCTTAACCGATGGACGCCGACTCCAGGTAGGGTCCGTCCTCAGGCAAGGATTTGAAATCGCCGCAATCGATCCTCAGCGCGGCGTGGACGTTTACCGTGACGGACAGTTGTTGCACATTGCGCTCAATTTATAAGGTACTGATATGCCTTCGATAACTTTACTGGAGCAGGTGCTGCGCCGTCCTGACGGGCGACGTCATGCGCTGGCCCTGACCCGAATTTTGCGTCGACGGCGTGAGCGTTTACTACAGCGCTGCGCGCAGCCGCTAACGCAAAAAACATGGCACTCCTGTCAGCAGCTTATCGCCGCTTGCGATGCGGCGCTGGAATGTATCGCCATTTTATATCGCCGTTATCACAACCAGGTGATGGAAAAGGAGAATTCGTATGACTCATTCTGATGAATATCAGGCATTCGTTCAGCAGCTTTTGCGAGATACCGCGCAGCTGGAAAAACAGTACAAGGCTTTTGAAGAATTAAAACATTCGCTTGAGGCCCTGAAAGCGGCGGCCCCTCACGATCCTCGTGCGGCGCGCAGCCTGGAAAATGTGAATGCGCTACACAGTACCGCCAATTTTCAGCAGCTATGCGCCCAGGCGGAAAAGGATTTGCGCACCATCAGCCGCCAGATTGATGCGCTGAATAAACAGTTTGCTCAGGCAGAAAGCACGCAAAGCGTGCCGACAGCGGAAGCGGAACCCGTCGTCAACAACGCCAAACCTGAGACTCGCGGCCGTCGTAAACGCCATAAACCCCAGTTTGTATAAGCGAGGAATAAAAATGCTTCAGCACATTAATGCTGCGCCGAATACGGCCTGGCCAACATCAGATAATGTGGCGAAAACCTTGACCGCTGCGCAAATCCAGAACCTGATGAGCCAGCTGAGCGCGGGCGGAACCCTTGCTGCGGAACCGGCCAGCGCCATGTTGGCCCTGATCGCTCAAAACGGCGTAACGCCGCAGCTGGCAGCCGCGCTTACCCTGCTGCAACAGCAGGGCGGAGATGACAACGCGCTGGCCGCTGGCCTGACGCAGCTGTTGGCGCAATATGGTGACAGCGCCAGTAGCGATACCCATGCAGTGAAGGATCTTGCCCGCTGGCTGGGAACGCAGCTCAGTCAATTGCCTGAGGGGGTTAAGGGCGGCGTTGTTGAAAAACAGAGCGCTACACTATTGCGCCAGCTTAGCCAGGGTAACCTCAGCGATCAGGTGAAAAACACGCTGGCCAGGGTGCTACAAGAGATGCGTCAGAGCGGCGCTCCGCTAACTCAGTCCCAGGTGGATGACAAACTGCAAACCTTATTACAGCAGGTGCGCCAGGAGGTGAATGCCCAGGGACAAAGCCAGGATCCACAGCTTGCTAAAAACCTCACCGAATTTGCACTGCGCCTTCATCAACAGCTGAATGAGGATGCAGCACGCCTGATGCCGTCTGGCTATCCGATTAACGCCCGTCATCAGGGGGAACAGCAGCAGCGACAGCAACAACATGCCGCTGATGAAGAAGAGGAGCAGGAATCCACCGCTGGCGTGGCAGGGAGCAGGGCATCGCTTAAAGCGTTTAGCCTTTCCGTGGCAGACCCATTCTCTTCAGCAGATGCATCGGTTACCGCTCAGCCTGCCAGTTTAGTCATTGGTAAAAACACCATCGCCGCCACTACCACCACAGGCGCTTCTGGTTTGTCGCTCTATCAGGGGGACAGCGTGTTCTCTTATGGCCTGAACGTACTGTTTACGTTTATGCAGATGCTTTCGGATCAGGCCAACAGTAGCTATGCGGACATGCAGAAGAATTCAAGCGTTTCTCGCGATGCGCAGAAATATGCCTCGGCGGTGGATGGCGTTTTGGCCAATGTTGCTGCAAAAGGCGATTCCAGCGCAACGGGCGAATTATCCCCTGATGTAGAAAAATATATCAGAGATAACCACTTAGAAATCAGCGGAGTATGTGGTTACAACAAAGATGGGGTATGGGAATTGAATGAGGGTATAGACCTCAAAAAATGCGATCAGGGGCAATTAACGGCAATCAAAGGCGCACTGGATAACGTGGCCAACCGCGCCTCTGACTTTATCTCTACCGCTCAGCTACAGCTGCAAAAAATGATGCAGACCTACAACGTCTGTGTATCGCTGATTAACAGCCTGCAAACCATGCTGGCGGATATGAATAAAACCATCGCGCAGGGGATTCGTTAATGGAAGCGGCGCATATCGGTGAACTACGCCGTTTTTTTGAGCAGGGCGGCGCGCTGCATATGCTCAATGATATTTCCCAGGAGGAGATGGATCGTCTGTGGCGCTATGCCTGTCAACTGCTTCGGCAGGAAAACGCCAGCGGAGCGCGTAATTTGCTACAGCTGCTGGTCTATTGCGACCACTGGAACAGTGATTATCTGATGTCGCTGGGCATTGCCTGCCAGCATTGCGATGCGCATCAGGATGCCTGCGTCTACCTGGCGCAGGCGGCTCGTATCCTGGTGACCGATCCTCGGCCTTCGTGGCTACTGGCGCAAAGCGCAGCGGCATTGGGTCAATGGCAGGAAGCCTGCGAACTATATGAGTCAGCGCTCACGCTTGCTAACGAGCGCGCCGAATGGCGCGAACTTATCCACCACGCCCGTTTTGAGCTGGCAAATTGTCGCCGGCACAACCAACAGGAGAAACACCCATGAGCCACAATGCGCTAAATCAGGCTCTTACTTCGCAATCCCTTGCTGGCAGCAACGGTAGCCAGCAGCCGATGGTCACCAGCGCCCAGGTGATGCAGTTTTTAGGCAATACGGTGGCACAAGGTGGTAATAACGGGATGATGGCGCAGAATGTGATGCAGCTTATGCAGCATGTCCCGGCGGTCATCAGTGATGTAAGCCAACAGCTGGCTCCGGTCGTGCAACAGATTGCGCCGCGCGAAACGCAGGTGGCAAAAGCACTGGACAGCGTTTGCGTTCAGTATCAATCACAAATTGCACAACTGCCTGATACCCGCAGTAGCCAGGCGGCTGGCAGCGAGCTGGCGTGCGCGCTACAAGCTCTGCCCGCTGCGCAAACGCCGGAGGGGCGTCTGTTATTGCGTCAGCTTCAACAGGGGCGTGTGCCTGCCGACAATACTTCACAGCAGCAACTGGCGGAAATGTTGAAACAGGCGCAGAAAGGTGATGTCGCTGCCCGATTACCGCAACTGATCAGACAGTTCGCCAAAGCGACGCCGGCTGCTGGAGAAGCGTTACATAAGGCGCTGACGAGCAAGGAGAGCCACCTTAAAGAAGAAGGAAAGGATGGCGTGGCTAAAGAGAGCGTTAATGCGAAAGCCGCTGCGCCGTTGCGTCAGGAGTTCGGGCAAACAGCAGAGTTAACCGGCCATCGGGTTGAACGTCGCGAAGGCCAACAGCAGGGCAGTTCGGGTTCGCAGCAACAGCCGCAGGCTGAGAGTGAAGATGAAAACGATCTGCGTATCGAAAAAAGTGGCGCACTTCAGGAGATTAACACGCTGACGGCAGTGGATTCTTCCTTTGTGGCCGAAGGTAACCATAACTTTGTCCCTCTTGCTGCACCGGCAGGTCCAGTTGGTTCAGGTCACTCGTTGGCGGTTAATCTTGTTTGTCCTGTGGCGCTGTCAACGGTTGACGAAGCGCAGGCCCAGCGGGCCGCGCGCCATATTTTGCAAAATAATCAGGTTTCGTTGTCCGGTCTGGTACAGGCGCCGCTTGATGGGCTGCTGCTACAGGCTGCGACGCTGGGCTTAAAGACCTTCAATAATACCGCTGATGCGGTGGCTAAAAGCATTAAAATTAATGGAGATGCTCAGGCTCGCCTGACAGATAAAAAGATCGCCGATTATCAGGAACAGTTGGCGAAAGCGCGTGAACAGGAACATAAGTCTAAAAAAGCTAAAATTTTCTCGGCGATATTCAGCCCTGTAACTACGGTATTAAAGGCAGTCTTTAAACCGATAATGGACCTCATTAAAAAAATTCCGGGCGTCGAGCAGGCTTTTAACTTTATACAAAAAAATCTCAGCGAAATTGCACTGCCGCTGGCGATTATCACCAGTCTGGTATGCCCCATGTCACTACCCATGACGCTGGGTATTTTGGCCGTCACCTCTGCAGCAGCCGGTTTTTCAATTGCCGATAAAGTGTTGGGTAACAAAGCCCCCGGCTGGCTGAAAATTACCGATCAGGTCGGCACGATGGTCGCAGGCATGGCGATGATGGTTTGCACGATGAGCATGATGGGAGGGGCCTTATCTAATATTGGCGGTGGCGTTATGCGACTGTTTGGT